>N._stephensi_709_foregut__coassemble_46_pt1 | contig 45960 bp, 41 predicted proteins | sample N__stephensi_709_foregut__metabat2_low_PE_012 | metagenome-assembled genome bin N | reverse complement strand
GACAGGAAGAGGAAAGGTAAGAGTCCGTGCGGTTACCAATATAGAGACTCTTCCCAACGGTAAAAACAGTATTATTGTAACGGAACTTCCTTATATGGTAAATAAGGCAAATCTGATTTTAAAGATTGCTGAAATGGTAAAAAATAAAAGATTGGACGGTATTACTGATTTAAGGGATGAATCCAGCCGCGAGGGAATGAGGATTGTCATTGAGCTTCGTAAAGATGTCAATGCCAATGTTATGCTGAATCATTTATATAAGCATACACAACTCCAGGATACTTTTGGTGTTATTATGCTGGCGCTTGTGAATAATGAACCAAAGGTATTGAACCTTCTTGATATGCTGAACCACTATTTGAATCATCAGAAGGAAGTCGTGACCAGAAGGACTAAGTATGATTTAAATAAGGCGGAAGAAAGAGATCATATTTTACAGGGATTGTTAATTGCCCTGGATAATATTGACGAAGTTATTAAGATTATAAGGGGCAGCGCCAATACCCAGGCTGCGAAGGATAGCTTAATTGAAAGATTCGGTTTGACCGACGCCCAGGCACAGGCGATTGTGGATATGCGTCTGCGCGCTCTTACAGGCTTGGAAAGAGAAAAGCTGGAAAATGAGCACAAGGAATTATTGGAGAGAATTGCTTATTTAAAATCCATTCTTGCAGACGAGAATGAATTGTTAAAGGTAATTAAGGAAGAAATCATTGTGATTTCCGATAAGTACGGCGATGACAGGAGAAGTAAAATCGGTTATGATGAATTTGATATTTCCATGGAGGATTTGATTCCTTTGGAGAATACGGTAATCGCCATGACCAGCTTAGGCTATGTGAAGCGTATGACCGTGGATAATTTTAAAGTACAGCACCGCGGCGGCAGGGGCATTAAGGGAATGCAGACCATAGAGGATGATTATATAGAAGATCTTCTTATGACTACAACCCATAATTATATTATGTTCTTTACTAATTATGGACGTACTTACAGGCTGAAGGCATATCAGATTCCCGAAGCGGGAAGAAATGCAAGGGGAACTGCCATTGTAAATCTTTTGCAGTTAAATCCGGGAGAAAAAATTTCGGCTGTCATTCCTATTGAGGATTATGAAGCTAAGAGAAATCTCTTTATGGTAACGAAGAACGGTATTGTTAAGAAAACGTCTCTTCATGAATTTAAGAATATCCGTAAAAATGGGCTGGTTGCCATTAATATCAGGGAAGATGATGAATTAATTGAAGTAAAGAGCACTGATGCTTTAAGTGAAATCTTCTTAGTTACCAAAAAAGGAATGTGTATCCGCTTTAAGGAGACAGATGTAAGGGCTACGGGAAGAAGCTCCATGGGTGTTATTGGTATGAATCTTTCAAATGGCGATGAGGTTATCGGTATGCAGTTAGAGCATCAGGGAGAAACCTTATTGATTGTATCTGAAAAGGGTATGGGAAAGAGGACCTATTTGAATGAATTCCATGTCCAGAAGCGTGGCGGTAAAGGTGTCAGATGCTACAAAATTGTCGAGAAGACAGGAGATGTTATCGGTGTTAAGGCAGTTAATGACGACCATGAGATTATGATGATTACCGATGAAGGTATTATCATCCAGATTGCCATGAGTGATGTTTCTATCCAGGGAAGAAATACCTCCGGCGTGAAGCTGATGAATTTGGATTCGGATGTGAAGATTGCCCAGATTGCCAAGGTAAGGGAAAAGATTTCCGGGGAAAGTGGGGAATTGGATATTGAGACGGATTCTGAAGAACCGGAGCTGGATGAAGAGTTTTTAGATGAGGATTTGAATGAAAATTCAGATGAAGATGTATAAGTAAAAAGCTTTCAGATTTAAAATTTGGCTGTTAAAGAAAATTTTCTTAACAGTCAAATTTTTATGCCTGTATGGATTTTGGTATGATTATTCATATTTTGCAAAATATGGAATGTAAATTCCAAGGTTATCGTCTAACATTAAATAATAAGAAGGTTTATTACCATTGTTTTCATAGATATAATAACGTTCGATACTGCCATGAGTTATATAATTGCTTTCGTATTTGATTCTTTGAAGCTCGTCATAATAAAGATTCATACTACAGTTTGAAGTGCCAAATACAAAACTGTTATGGGAATAGTCTTTATACAAAAGAGTTCCATCGTCTCTGTATATAAAATTAATATCCAGAATTGTTGAAATTTCTTTGGAATCATCATCTCCTAACCAGGGAATGATTCCTTGGGAATTGAAATAATCAGGTCTTCCGTCTTTTCTATATTCAACGGTTTCTTCATAATTTTCTATATCTTCCCTTTCTTTTATATTATTTTCTCCATCATATGTCTGTAAGGCATAGGTTTTAGGATTTTCCCATTTTTTACTTTCCAGGGAACTGAATGAAAACCCGTACATTTTCATATTTTTTTCTAAATCGGCGTTGTAAAAGGTTTCATAACGGATACCGCAGCCGATTTCTGTTTCCTTATTAAAATATAATTCTAAAATAAGATTATCAAGTATATCATAGCATTGATAAAAAGGTTCTTCCCCATCAAAGCCGTAATGGGATAAAAATTCCTGTTTATTCGGATAAGACTCTGTATCAGGATAAAAATCATAATCATCCGGATTTTTTGCCACTTCAATTATTCCATCACTTTCATAATCTCTGATTGAAGGAATTTCATATAAAAACAGGTATTGGTAATATTCTTCATTTATGATGTGATTGTCTTTATCAAAAGTTATCTTTCCTTCAAAAATAGTTTTATCTTCCAAACAGTCATAAATTGTTAATAAGTTTGTATCTTTTTCCAATATCCATTTTCTTATTTCGGGGGAAAATCCCAGGGCGTCGGATGCTTCATAAAGGGTATTTTCCATAATGGAATCGTCATCGTTTATGACAGATAATATTCCAAGTCTGTGGCAAGCTGCAATTTCATCATACTTTGGTATACGGATATAATTTTCTTTAAATCTGTCGTTTGCTCTCCAATCCCATTGAAACAAAATGCCCTGCCACTCACTACTCTGTTCGTCATAAAAAAAGATTTCCAAATCTTTGCCGGAATAAATATCATCAAAAGCAAACTCCGGAGTACCTGTAATTTTACCACAGGGAAGTTCCTGAATTACTTCATTGGAATCATAAAGAACTAATTTATATTTATCCTTTGCACCATTAATGGGAAAAAGATAAAGAGAATAGTTTTCTAACTGTGGATTATAAAAATCAAAGTCTATTTTTATTCTGTCTTCCGGTTTCACATAATCATCCATAAGAGAAGCCGTAGCGCCCTTTATGGATTTAACCTTCTCATTTATATTTTGGTTTGATATTTGTACGTATGAAGAAGAAATAGAATAAAACGCTCCGTTCAAATTATTATTTTGATTTGTACATCCCACAAAGCATAAAATTATGACAAATATAAAAAATAAACCTGATTTTTTCATTTGTCTACCTCCAAAGTATCTTTATTATACTATTTTTTTACATTAATTTTGCGAAGTTTTTGCATCATTTTTGCATCATTTGTAAAAACTGCGCCTTAAAATAAATTTCAATAAGGCTGAGAAAAAGGTTTAAAATAATAGAATCAGAGTTTAGTAATATTTATTGTATATATTGTATAAAATTAGTATCTATAAATAGTAATGAATGTACAAATCGTAAAAAAATAATTGACAACCTTTTTGTAGCTTGGTACTATATGTCTATAAATGAGTTTATATTTTTTGGATTGTTACTAAAGGTTATTTTGTTGACTGAGAAGGCTATACCACTTGATATTTATATTAGATTTGTCGAGGGTGTGGTCTTTTATTTTTTATAAGTGAACGGGATAGGGGCATTGTTAATTGGGGGATTGACATGGTAGTAGATAAGGTAATCAATAACAATCTTGTCAGGGCTTTGAATGACAAAAAGATAGAAGTATTGATTATGGGCTGCGGGCTTGGTTTTAAGAAAAAGCCGGGAGATCCTATTGATGAGAGATTAATTGAAAAGGTTTATAAAATTATCAATGAAAAGGAAAAAAACCAGTTTGAAGAGCTTCTTTCCAGTATTCCCCAGGAGCATATCCGGATTGCCAATGATATTGTTGAATATGCAAGAAAAGAAATGGGCATTAAAATAAATGACAGTATTTATTTGTCACTGACAGACCATATTAATTATGCCATAGAAAGGGCAAAAAACGGCGTATGTTTAAAAAATGCCCTGTTGTGGGAAGTGAAGAGATACTATACTAAGGAATTTCAGGTAGGGCTGAAGGCACTGGAAATGATAGAATCCCAGCTGGACGTGGAGATGACAGAGGATGAAGCGGGATATATTGCCATTCATATTACGACGGCTGAGACAGATACTAACAATACGGCGCAGACCATGGCTGCCGTGAAGCTGGTGCAAAATTCCATCCAGATTGTAAAATACCATTTTCATAAGGAGCTGAATGAAAATAGTATTCATTATGAAAGGTTTCTTGCCCATTTAAAATTTTTTGCACAGAGGGTGTTGACGGATAAAGAAATAGAGGCGGATGATGACGATTTTGTAAAAATGATACAGGGCAAATATAAGGAGGAGTATTCCTGTGCCTGTAAAATAGGGGAGTATATCAAAAAGGAATTTCACAAAAAAATGACAGATGAAGAATTGATTTATCTGACAGTTCATATTAAGCGAGTTACAATGTAATATTAAGATAAAATTTGGGATTGTTACTGGAACAGAGAAATCTTAGGCAGGCTATACCCGGAAGAGAAAGTGGGGACACTTTGTGCTTTCGGGTATTTTTATTTCCACGATGGAAAATACGAAAGTCTGCCGGATTTGGTATTTTTTATGAATGCAGGCGGCAAATGCGCGGCAGAGAATAAAACAACAGATAGCAGTCAGGTACTGCGGAAAGGAGAAAGTTATGGATTATCAGGCATTGGGAAAATCAATACTTGAAAAAGTAGGCGGAGAAAAAAACATCTCAGCCCTCAACCATTGTGCAACCAGACTTCGGTTTAATTTAAATGACGACAATATTCCGGTTGACGCAGAAGTGAAAGCAATTCCCGGCGTAATGGGAGTTGTGAAGAAAGGAGGTCAGTACCAGGTAGTAATTGGTTCTGACGTGGCAAATGTTTATAAAGCCATTACGGGTATGATAAATATCCAGGATGGTTCAGGAGGGGAAGCTCCCAAGGAGAAGAAAAAAATTCTGGATGTTATCATCGATACCATGTCGGGAATTTTTACCCCGATTCTTCCGGCAATTACCGCAGCCGGTATGATTAAAGCCATTCTGGCTTTGTTGGTGGCATTTAAGCTGGTAAGCAATGAGACAACCATTTACCAGGTGTTGAATTTTATGGCTGATGCGGCGTTTTATTTCCTGCCGATTCTGTTAGCAAGCAGCGCAGCCAAGAAATTTAAGTGTAACCCTTACCTGGCAATGATGCTGGGAGGTATTTTACTGCATCCTAACCTTATCAGTATGGTGGAGCAGTCCAAGGAGACAGGGGAAGCCATTAAATTTGGATTTTTGACAATCACAAATGCAAGCTATTCCTCTTCCGTATTGCCTATTATCCTGATTGTCTGGTTTATGTCTTATATTGAGCCTATTGCAGATAAGATTTCGCCCAAACCGGTTAAATTCTTTACAAAGCCTTTGATTACCATTTTCGTAACGGGTCTTGTAGGGCTTATTGTAATCGGACCTATCGGATATATTATCAGTAACTATATTGCAGACGGCATCAATGCCCTCAATACCTATTGCAGCTGGTTAGTTCCTGTCCTGGTTGGTACCCTTACGCCGCTTCTGGTTATGACCGGTACTCATTATGGTCTGGTACCTATTGGTATCAATAACAGAATGATTATGGGATATGACACTCTGATTTATCCCGGTATGCTGGCTTCCAATGTTGCACAGGGCGGTGCGGCGCTTGCAGTAAGCATTAAAAGCAAAAAAACAGATGTAAAATCCCTTGCATCCTCCTCAGGTATTACGGCAGTTTGTGGTATTACGGAGCCTGCCTTATACGGTGTCAACTTAAGATTTAAGACGCCCTTGTATGCGTCCATGATTGCCGGCGGCGTTGGCGGATTGTTTATGGGAATTTTCAAGGTTAAAAACTTTTCCGGCGGTTCGCCCGGATTTCTTACCCTGCCCAGTTATATCGGAGACGATACGCTGACAAGCTTCTACTTTGCATGTATCGGCGCCGTTATTTCCGTAGTGCTTGCTTTTATTATTACTTTATTCATCTTTAAGGATGAAAAGGAAGAAGAGGCAGTGGAAGAAAAGGATGATAGCGCAGCTTTAGAGAAGAAGGCGGCGGAAGGAAAAGAAACCCAAATTTATGCACCTCTTACAGGAGAAGCAGTTGAGCTTAGCAAAGTAGATGACCCTACTTTTGCAGAAGAAATTTTAGGAAAAGGCGCTGCAATTATTCCATCGGAAGGAAAGGTAGCCGCACCCTTTGACGGAACGGTTATTTCCGTGTTTGATACGAAGCACGCCATTGCATTGCAGTCGGACGACGGGCTGGAGCTGTTGATTCATATCGGACTGGATACAGTAAAATTGAATGGGAAATATTATGATGCAAAGGTTGCTAACGGGGATAAAATCAAAAAGGGTCAGGAGCTGATTGTTTTTGATATGGATAAAATAAAAGAGGAAGGATATGATATTGTTACCCCTGTTGTAGTGACGAATCCCGATGATTATTCTGAATTTGATGCTGTAACGGGTTCTATATCTATAGAGGATTCCTTTATAAAAGTAAAATAAAATTTTATCCGGATAGACAATTATGGATATTTTGATATGTAAATTTTATAACAGGACAATTAAAATAAGAAGAAAGGAAGAATAACATGCAGAATTTGAAATTTCCGGAAAATTTTCTATGGGGCGGTGCAGTTGCGGCAAACCAGTGTGAAGGCGCCTATAATGAAGACGGAAAAGGGCTTTCTGTGCAGGATGTTCTTCCTAGGGGGCTGCGGGGCGAAAGAACCGCAGCTCCTACGGAGGACAATCTGAAGTTAAAGGGAATTGATTTTTATCATCATTACAAAGAAGATATTGCCCTTATGGCTGAAATGGGCTTTAAGGTATTTCGTACTTCTATTGCATGGTCCAGGATTTTTCCTAAGGGGGATGAAGAAGAACCAAATGAAAAAGGTCTGGAATTTTACGACAGGGTTTTTGATGAATGTCATAAGTATGGAATTGAGCCTTTGGTAACCATTTCCCATTATGAGACGCCTTTATATCTTGCGGAGCAATACGACGGCTGGAAAAACAGAAAACTCATTGCTTTTTTTGAGCGTTACTGCCGTACTATTTTTAAGAGATACGGAAAGAAGGTAAAATACTGGCTGACCTTTAATGAGATTAATTCCTTGATGCATGCGCCCTTTATGAGCGGTGGAATCAATACGCCAAAGGAGGAGCTGACGGAGGCTGATTTGTACCAGGCGATTCATCATGAATTGGTTGCCAGCGCACTGGTTACCAAAATAGGGCATGAAATGATGCCTGATGCAAAGATAGGGTGTATGATTCTGGGCATTACTATTTATCCTTTGACGCCGGACCCTTCAGACGTAATTGCTATGATGGAAAAGGACAGGGAGACATTGTTGTTTGCCGACGTTCATGCGAGGGGAAAATATCCCAGATATATTAAGAAATATTGGAAGGATAAGGGGATTCATCTGGATATTACGGCGGAGGACGAGGAAATTCTGAAAAATACGGTAGATTTTATTTCCTTCAGCTATTATTCCAGTACCTGTGCTACCACCCATCCCGAATTGAGCACTCCTACGGGAGGCAATCTGATTAAGGGATATAAAAATCCTTATGTAAAAGCAAGCGAGTGGGGATGGCAGATTGACCCCCAGGGTCTGCGTTATACTTTAAACAAATTATATGACAGATACCAGCTTCCCCTCTTTATTGTGGAAAACGGTTTGGGCGCCAAGGATGAATTGATTACTCTTGAAAGCGGAGAAAAAACAGTCAATGACGATTACAGAATCGCTTATCTGCGGGAGCATTTAAAGGAAGCTGCAAAGGCTATTGAGGACGGTGTGGAATTAATGGGCTATACGTCGTGGGGATTCATTGATTTAGTCAGCGCCTCCACAGCGGAAATGGCAAAGAGATACGGCTATATTTATGTGGACCGCAATGATGACGGAAGCGGAACCCTGGAAAGATACCGGAAGAAATCCTTTTACTGGTATCAGGATGTCATTAAGACAAACGGGCAGTCCCTTTGGAAAGAAGAAACAAAATAATAGAAATGGCAGAAATACAGGATACCCCGCTGGTTTGGTGGGGTATTCTGATTTTTGCGCAAAAAGGCATTGACAAACACACGTTCACGTTTTATAATGACAAAACATCCTGTTTTTTGTTAAAGGGAGGAGGCTCAAATATGATATATTCAAATAAGCGTAAATTATGTTTAAGCGGATGGTTGAAGCATAATAATGTGAAGGAATATGATACGCCTTTAAAACTGCAAAAATTTTTACTTTTATACGAATCGTTTTCCAAAGCCGCAGGGGAAACGGTAGATTTCAGTCACTTAAAAGGATATAAAAAGGGTCCTGTATTCAGTCATGTATGGGGAGATTATACAAAAGAAAGAATTGCCTTCGACAATGCCGCAGAAGAGTGTTATGAATATAAGAAGGAAAGTGTTAATGAATTAAGAGCAAAGAAATGCGCTTTTATTGTTGCAAGTTTATCGGAACGGGAATTATCAGATTTAACCCATAAAATGAATATTTGGAAGACCAAAGAAGAGCGTATAATGGAAGGCGAATATCAGGTTGAGCTGGATGAGAGGGATTTCAATGAAGATGATTTTAAGTTAATAGGTTTATTAGACCAGATGTATCCTATAGAAATGATTAATAATTCTACAATAGTAGCACTTGATAATCATTATTTTGTGTTTAGCAGGGAAGATAAGCAAAAGCTGACAGAGGAACATATGGATACTTTGTCTATATTAGCGGAAAGCGAGGAGTTGTATAATCCGGTTTATGTAGAAATAGATGAAGAGGGGAGGTTAATAGTTGATTAGTAAAGCAGATGTTATACGGATGAAAGTACCCTATCCGTCAGTAAGCGGTAGGTTGGCGCTAAATTCCCATATGTATATTTGTAAAACTGTTTCAGGTCCATTGCGGGAATTTGTAAAATGCCAGACGCTTAAGCCATATATGTTGATAAATGACGTTATACGGCATTATTGCGACGAACAGCCGAATATTAATAGAAACCCATTTAAAAAAGCGACACGAATTGATTGTGACAAATTATTTATAACGGATTCAGTAAAATATGATTTAAAATTGAGAACAGATTCAAGACCGGATATTTGTGAAGAATTATATGATGAAGTTATAAAGGAATTGAAAGAGGATGGATATAACCGTATAAAAATAAATGAAAACGAATTGTTAAAACTTAATTCATTAATCACAAAATTATAATCATTTCTTGAAATATTAGTTAATAAATTTTGCATTTCTTCTTACTATTAAATGCGTAATCAAAGATTTTTCTGAAATAAATTTAAGTTAAAAATTTCCCAAATCGTAATTATAAAAACCTGAATGTTAATATGCATTGCTTGCTGCAACGGGATGTCTTTCATACAATAGTAGTAACATCGCCGGCTTTAGCAGCGGGAAGAAAGAGAGGTTATTATAAATGTTAAATGAGAATATGAAAGCGATTAGAAAATCAAAAGGACTTTCACAAGAAGAACTTGCTGTCAAGTTGAATGTGGTGCGGCAAACAATTTCTAAATGGGAAAAAGGATTGTCGGTTCCTGATTCTGATATATTGCTTACCATATCGGAAGTTCTTGAAACACCCGTAAGCGTTTTGCTGGGAGAAACTATTGTTGAATCGGAAGCGGATAATTTAAAAGCGATTTCTGAAAAACTGGAGGTTATCAATATGCAGCTTGCACAAAGAAATATCACAAGACGGAAAACGCTCCATTGGCTGTTTATCTTAGTGTGTATGGTTATAGCAACAATTTTTGCAGTCTTAATAGTACTAAACAGTCCCTATTTAGACTGGAATTATGACAATCCTGAAACTGCTGTGATTGGAGTCACTTTTCATGAGTTTGAATGGTTATTTGTCAGGTTAGCGCCAATTATCTTTATCGGGGCAGTCGTTGGCATTTTTTTGACACGAAAGAAAACATGATAGTATCATTTCTATCATTAAAACTTGCATACAGGGGTTGTAATGTGTAAAATTTAATGAGTGACTAAAATAGATGACAACGGGAGAATATAGGAATGGATTTACACTTTCGATTAGCAGAGCTTTCCGATTTAGACGAAGTTTTCCAGGTCTTTGAGACGGCAATAAAAAACATGATTTCACAGAATATATTGCAATGGGATGAAGTTTATCCCCAAAGGAAGGACCTTTACGAGGATATTTTGAAAAAGGAATTGTACATAGGATTGTTGGGAAATGAAATTGCTTCCGTTTATGTATTAAACGGGGAATGTGACGAACAATATAAAAACGGGAGTTGGAAATATCCCGATGATTCCTACAGGGTAGTTCACAGGTTATGTGTAAGTCCCCGTTTCCAAAACCGGGGAATCGGAGGGAATACAGTCAATTCGGCTGGATGCTTTTACGAAAAATCCTTTTTCCCTCCGCATGTACGAAAAGGCGGAGTATAAAATCGTGGGATATGCGGATTGGAGGAAGGGCAGGTTCTATTTGATGGAAAAAAGATTAACTTTTTGAAAATGCTGTAATATATTAGTATAAAAGGTGAATCAGAGGAAAATAGGGTTCCTGTTTATCAATATTTAGGAGAATATGAAAAATGTGAAAAGATTCCTATTACATTTCCGCCCCAGCATCAGGATGTGCAGCCGGGAATGGAATATGAAATGGTGCCCCGCCCTGTTTCGGCGGTAGAAAGGGAAAGAGAACGATTAAGAGGAAAGACGGCAATTATTACGGGAGGCGACAGCGGAATCGGAAGGGCTGTTGCATATGCTTTTGCCAGAGAGGGTGCAAATGTAGCCATTGCTTACCTTAATGAGGAGAAAGATGCTTTGGAGACACAAAAGTGTGTGGAAAGAATGGGGCAGCGTTGTATTCTCATTCCTGGGGATTTGAAAAAAAGATGCCATGCCCGTGAAGTTGTCAGCCGGGTTGTCAAGGAATTTGGAAAAGTTGATATTTTGGTAAATAATCATGCAGTCCAGTATATTCAAAGGGATATTGAGGATATTACAGAAGAACAGCTTCAGGAAACTTTCCAGACAAATATTATTTCTTATTTTTATATGGTTCAGGAGGCATTGCCCTATATGGGCTGTGGCAGTACAATTATTAATACGACTTCCGTTACTGCCTATGAAGGAAATAAGGACCTGCTGGATTACAGTTCCACCAAAGGGGCAGTTGCAGCCTTTTGAGGTTGCGCCCTGTTATGTTTTTCTGGCTTCTGAGGATTCCAGCTATATGACGGGACAGGTAATGCATCCCAATGGAGGAACCATAGTCGGTTCATAGGTTTTAAATATATCAATTTATTAATATATTTACGGATAATAATCATAAGAGGATTGATAATTATGACAGCAAATGAAAAAATCAGTGCCCTGCGCCAGGAAATGGAAAAAGAAAACATGGCGGCTTATTATGTTCCCACAGATGATTTCCACGGTTCGGAATATGTAAGCGGTTATTTTAAATGCCGGGAATATTTATCGGGCTTTACAGGCTCGGCGGGAGCTTTGGTTGTGACAAAGGATTTTGCCAGGTTGTGGACAGATGGAAGATATTTTATCCAGGCGAGGAAACAGTTGGAGAATACAGGGATTTTGTTAATGGAAATGGGAGAAGCGGGCGTTCCTTCCGTGGAAGAATTTTTGGCGGAGGTTTTAAAGCCGGGAGATGTGCTGGGCTTTGACGGAAGATGTGTAAACGGCGGATTTATCAAGGGCTTAGAAGAAAAGCTGGCTTCAAAGGAGATTATCCTGGAAGGAAGCTATGATTTAATGGACCGGTTCTGGAATGAACGTCCAAAACTGACTTTTCATCCTGTCTGGGAGCTGGAATTGTCCCAGAGTGGCATCTCCAGAGGGGAAAAATTAGCTGTTATCAGGGAAAAAATGGAAGAAAAAGGGGCGGATGCCCATTTACTGACTTCTTTGGAGGACATTGCATGGCTTCTGAATCTGCGGGGTGAGGATATCCATTGCAATCCGGTGTTTTTATCTTATCTTTATATAACAAAGGACGACTGTATCTTATTTGCAGGCAGCAGGGAAACGGATAGAGAGATTTTTTCAGAGGATATCAGGGAGCATTTGGCAGAGGATGGCATAAAGCTTAGGTTTTATGAAGAGGTTTATGAATTTAGCGCACAGCTTAAGGGGCAAAAGGTTTTATTAAATGAAAAAACAGTGAACCAAAGACTGCTTGATAATCTTTCTGCCCATTGCAGCCTGATATTTTCAGAAAATTTTACGACGGTTTTGAAGGCACTGAAAAATGAAACCGAGCTGTCCAATATGAGAAATGCCCATATAAAGGATGGCGCAGCCGTGACGAAATTTCTTTATTATATGAAGCAATATAAAGAAGCCCTGGGAACGGGTCAATGGAAGGAACCACTCTTAACAGAACGAAAGGCGGCGGAAATCTTGGAAGGCTTTAGGAGAGAGCAGGAAGGATATTTAGGTCCCAGCTTTGACCCCATTATGGCTTATGGGGAGCATGGGGCGATTGTCCATTATTCAGCTACAGAAGAAACAGATGCGGTTTTAAAGGCGGAAGGATTTCTGCTTTCGGATACAGGGGGACATTACAGGGACGGCACTACGGATATTACCAGAACAATTTCCCTGGCAGCAGGTCCTTTACCGGAGGAAGAGAAGAGACATTATACCTTGGTGCTGAAGGCAAATCTGGCGCTGCTTTCGGCAAAATTCCCAGGCGGGGTCTCCGGAAACAGTCTGGACGCCTTAGCAAGGGAGCCTTTGTGGGCGGAGGGTCTGGATTTTAATCATGGGACAGGTCATGGGGTAGGATATATTTTAAGCGTTCATGAAGGTCCCAATGCGTTCCGCACATATAGAGGAAAAGGGAAAGCAGATATGACAGCCATTGTGCCCGGAATGATTACCTCCGACGAACCGGGACTGTATTTTGAAGGAAAATACGGAATCCGTCTGGAAAACCTTATTGAATGTGTGGAGGAGGAAAAGGGCTTTTATGGTTTCAGACCTTTGACTTTTGTGCCCTTTGACAGGGAGTCCATTGAGCCTTCTTTATTAAATAAACGTGAAAAATTCATTTTAAACTCGTATCATAAGCAAGTTTGTGATAAAATAAGCATATGTTTAGGGGAAAAAGAAAAGGAATGGTTAGAGAAAGAGACAGCTCCCATAAATTAACGGTATTAACAGCAATCGTATAAAAACTGTAAACACAGACAAAGGAGGACATTATGGCTTTTAAAATTATTACGGACTCAGCATCGGATGTGCCGCAATCGTTGATTGAGGAATATGATTTACACGTAATTCCTACACCGGTTACCATTGAAGGTACGGACTATTTTGACGGGAAGACGATTTTTCCCGATGAATTTTATGAAATCCAGGCACAGGGAAAGGATATCAAGACCTATCACATCAGCCAGTATATGTTTCAGGAAAATTTTGAACCTTATGCAAAGGCAGGGGATGAGGTGTTATATATCTGTTTTTCCACAGGGATTGCCGGGACCTTTCAGGCGGCAAATCTGGCAAAGGAGGCAATTTTAGAGGATTATCCCGATTTTAAGATTACGATTATTGATTCCAAATGTGCTTCCATGGGCTTCGGGCTGGTGGTCAGCAAGCTTTTGCAGATGCAAAAAAACGGGGCGGATAAGGATTTGATTATTGAAGCGGCTGAGTTTTATTGCAAACACATACGCCATTCCGTTGCGGTGCGTACCCTGGATTATCTCTATAAAGGGGGACGGCTCAGCAGGACCTCAGCAGTTGCCGGTACTGTTTTGGATATCAAGCCGATTATTGAAGTGGATGAAAACGGCGCCCTTCAGGCAACAGAAAAGGTTCGTGGCTGGAATAAAGCTGTCCGCAGGGTTGTGGATATCGTCAAGGAGAAAGGGGCAAATTTAGACCAGCAGGTTGTGGGCTGTGTTTATGGAATGGAGAAGGAAAGTATTGCCAAGGCGGAGGAGATGCTGAAGGCGGAGTGTAATATTAAAGGTTTTATTGAATCACGGGTAGGATGCGCCATCGGCGCCCATACGGGACCGGGAATTATCGGAGTGGTATACCTGGATGAAACCAATGTGAAATATGACAAATATCTGGATTCATAAAGAGTAGAAATGATGCAGGATATTTGTCATGGATGGTCAGACTGCAAAGTGATGGAATGTTTTTCTTTTACCGGAATCCAGACCTCCGCATAATAGGAGGAATCTGAGGTTTCTTCCTTATAATCATCGGCATTGCTGTAATACTCAATATTATAGCCCTCGCTGATTTCATAAGGGCTTGTGGGAAGCCAACAGGAGAAGATTTGTTGATTGACCTTTTGCAATGCAAAGGGCATCGGTCCAAGGCAGGGAAAAACAGCCCATATATGAGCAGGAATTTCATAGGTTTCCAGATTTCTTTTTGCCGCGGTTTTTGCCAGGAAATCATCTGCTATCATGTAGCGGAACTGATTTCCTGGCATTTCTTCATCAAAGCAGATGCCATACATTCCCCTTACAGGCTCTTTTTTTCCGGAGATATCCAGCTCATCCCAATATCCGGGAATGTCTGTATTTGCCGATTCATAAGAAAACATTTTAGAAATACCCATGACCTTAAACGGAGGTTTTTCCTCAATGCGGTATTCCATGACAGTACCGCCCTCCAAGGATAATTGAAGGTGTAAAGGAGCAAAGGATTTCAGAGATTTGTGGTTTTTCCGCACGTCGGTGGGCGTGCTTCCATGAAACCGTGTAAACGCCTTAGTAAAGCTGTCGGGAGAATCATAGCCGTATTTTGCCGCCAGGTCGATAATCTTCATGTCCGATGCGAGCAATTCGCCGCCTGCTAAAGATAACCGTCTCATGCGGATGTATTCGTTTATGGTATAGCCGCACAGCATGGAAAATCCCTTTTGAAAATAAAAGGGGGATATGTTTACTTTTGAAGCAATTTGCCCACAGTCAGGTCCTCGGTAATATTTTTTTCAATGTATTCAATGGCATTTTTTACAGCGTTAATCCAATCCATGAAGCGTCCCCTTATGAAATATCTGTCAGTCTTCTAATTCAGCCCCGTGGTCATAAGCTCCCACAAGGGGGCTGTTTAAAATCCTGAATTTTTTTTCCTGTGCCCAAATAGTGCATAGTTCGTCAAAATATTTGTCGGGTTCTAAAAGATATTCCGCCAGCTGGTCTAATTCCTGCAGCTCTTTTTCCGTCAGCCTATCAAGCCTTCCTTCCAGATAAGCGGGTAAAAAGCTATAGGTCAATTCATAATTCATAAGGGCATGGAAATCATAGACCAGATAGCGAATTAATGCAGGAAGGGAGCAGGTCCCCAATCCGTCGGCATATAAATATTGTTTCCCGTCGGTTTTGCCCTTTCTTACTGCAAGATAAGCTTCTGCTGCCTGGTCAAAGCTGTTTGTGGGTATGTCATATTGGGAAAGAGGCATACCGCTTTCCTCATAAAATCCATCTGCATCAAAAGTAATCCAGCGGTTTTCCTTTTCATTATAATATTGATTAATCCAATGGTCCATACTGACGCCCTTTTTAAAATAAGGCGCAAAGCCGGCGCGGCATCTTGCCGGGATTCCCTTGGCTTTTAAAATTGCACTCATAAGGACAGATACATAGCGGCAGGTTACTACAAGCTTATGCTCTACCTTCCTGTCTTTTACGAATCCTCGTTCATCCAACCGGAATAATTCGGAGGTAAGGGCGGAAGCCGTCAGAAAAATATCGTCCTCACATCTCATCCGATACCAGGGATATCGGTTCATATCCCCGTATAGAAGGGTTTCATTGGCGTTAGTGTTTCCTTCCTTCAAGGTTATCCGATGTATGACCTGACTGCAAATTAACCTGCCAAGCACGGAAACCTCATCCGGCAGGGAGCGGAAATAGTCTTTATAGCATCCGGCATAGGTAAATGTCCCGGTTTTTTTATAATGCTCTAAAATGCGGTTTTCCATAAATGTGCCTCCCAAATCCATATTACCATTATTATAGGATATTTGGGGATGGTTTTCCCAATAATAAATGCTGTTTTTTGTCGGGGATGGAAAGTTGGGGAACAATGCACCTAAGTTTTCAGTGGGCGGAGGCGGATAAAGAAGGTTTTTATCCAATAACAAACCCTCATTGTATCAATAAAATTATACAATGAGGGTTTGTTATTGGTTCTTTTCAATAAAAACGAATATATTTATTGGTCTTTTTCATCATCCGCAAATTTCTTTGCCTGTTCGTCCAGATAATCCTGGTCGTCAAAATAATTGATACGCATGGACTGTTTAACCCGGTTTAAGGTAGCGGCAGCCTTTGCTTCAGCCTTTATACTGCCCTGCCTTAGGATTTCCAGTACAGCGGGAATATCCTTTTCATACTCTTTTCTGCGTTCACGGATTGGCGTCAGTACATCCTCCATAACCGCATAAAGGAATTTCTTGACCTTAACATCCCCTAAGCCGCCGCGGCTGTAGTGGTCCTTTAATGCCTGGAGATTTTCATATTCCGGCAGGAATTTTTGGAAATGTTCGTCCGTGGAAAAGGCTTCCAGATAGATAAATACGGGATTGCCTTCCACCTGCCCGGGGTCATCCACCCGTAAATGGTTAGGGTCGGTAAACATGCCCATGATTTTCTTACGGACCTCTTCAGAGGAGTCGGATAAGTAAATGCAGTTATTTAAGGATTTGCTCATCTTTGCTTTTCCGTCGGTACCCGGCAGACGCAGGCAGTATTTGTTTTCCGGCAGGAGAATCTGAGGTTCCACCAAGGTATCGCCATATATGTAGTTAAACCTGCGGACAATTTCCTTTGCCTGTTCTAACATCGGCTCCTGGTCCTCGCCGACGGGAACAGTAGTCGCGTCAAAGGCGGTAATATCCGAAGCCTGGCTGATGGGATAGGTAAAGAATCCCACCGGGATACTGTTATGGAAATCCCTCTGCTGGATTTCGGATTTAACCGTGGGGTTTCTCTGCAATCTTGCCACGGTAACCAGATTCATATAATAGAAGGTAAGCTCCGTCAGCTGGGGAATCTGGGACTGGATAAATAAAGTGGATTTAGCAGGGTCTAAGCCGCAGGATAAATAATCTAACGCCACCTCGATAATGTTCTGGCGCACCTTTTCCGGATTGTCCGCATTATCGGTTAAAGCCTGGGCGTCGGCTATCATAATATAAATTTCATCATACTCCCCGCTGTTCTGTAATTCCACACGTCTTCTTAATGAACCAACATAGTGACCCACATGAAGCTTTCCCGTAGGGCGGTCCCCAGTCAGAATAATTTTTGCCATAATAAAGTGCCTCCTCATATTTCTGTAAGCAATACTCTAAAGAGTACAGAGGAATCAAACAGCCGCGTTCACGGCGGGACTGCAGACCTCTGTACCCTATTGTATCGGAAATAAAATCATTGGTCAATGGAATACCTGCATTATCATATGCCATTACCTTTCGGAAAATTTTTTATAAAGGTCCACATGGTCGTAGATACATTTCCATTTCCCCTGCGCATTGACGGTAACGCAGATATAGCTTCTCCCTTTTTCATCCGTACCATAGCTGACGGCGCAGCTGCCCGACTCGTTCACATAGCCCGTCTTACCGCAGATGATTTCCCCGCCGGTATCCTTATCCTCAATCCGACGCAAAAACCAGTTGGACAGAAGAATCCCTTCAGGGTGCTGTGTTGTGACGGAGGTATGATAGGTGTGGGCGGACATAACCTCCCGGCAGGTTTCATTGTTGATGGCGGCATTCATAATAACAGCCATATCATATACCGTGCAGTAATGATTTTCATCATAAATGCCAATGCAGTTGGTAAAATGGGCGCTTTCCGATAAGCCCAGTTCTTCCAGCTTCCGATTCATCAAATCCACAAAGGCGTCCTGGGAGCCTGCTACATAGGTTGCCAGCCCCAAGGCAGCATCGGCGCCGGAGGGGAGGTTTGTCCCGTATAACAAATCCCTTATGGTTACTACCTCCTCTTTTTCAAAGCCTGCATTGCTACAGCCGTTTACAAAGGAATAGTCTGTAATATCGCTGGTAATCTGAAAGGTATCGTCCAGGTTGTCAATATTTTCCACAGCTACTAAAAGGGTCAGCACCTTTGTCATGGAGGCGGGGGCAATCCGCTCTTTTGCACCCTTGTCGGCTAAGATGGCGCCTGTTTCCATATCAATAAAAATAGCGTTATTGCTGTTGATTTCACTTCCTAAATGAAGGGTATTTTCCGTAGTAGTATACTGATAGAAAGAAAAATTTTCTCCACTGCCGTCAGTGAGAGTTTCGGTCCCGCTGTCAGGAGGAGTTTCAACTCCGCTTCCTTCAGTATTTTCTAAAGAAGCTGCTGTTTCGCTATCCGCTTCCTGCCCGTCTCCATTTTCGTAATTAGCGTAATCAATGCTTTCGCCGTCATATCCGGTCCGGTTTTCCGTATGAAAGTCGGCAACAACCTCTGTGCCTGCTGCCGCCAGACCTTCTTTCTCAGGGGAAGGAGTGACTCTTCCTTTTTGTACCAGGATAAGGGCAATGATAACAACAGCCATAACCGCCGCCACAGAAACCGTTTTTATGCGCTGTTTCCGGAGTCTTTGCTGCTGCCTTTGCTGTCTGATTGCCTGTCGTTCCTGCGCATGCTGTCTCCAGCGCAGTTCTTCATCATCTAAATTTTCTGCCATATAAGATTCTCCAAAACAATTTTATTTATAATAAGGTAGTATGCCTAAAAATCCAAATACCATTTGCTTAAAATTGTATTCTGAAAAAGATATTTTTGTCAATGCGTTTTCTCTTATTATAAATATTGATATTAGGGGAAAAAATGAAAAAGCAGCAACCCATTTTCCATATTATTAAAAAAAGTATAAAGAAAAGGAATAATTTCTTGACAAGAAAAGGAAAACATAACATAATGATGACGGGTTGTCACATGACAGCTTGTCATGACAAATGGTTTATCAGCCGTGCAGGCTTTAAAAGGAGGAATAATAATGCCTTCAGAACGGTTTTTACATTTGCCGGAAGAAAAGCAGATGAGGATTATTAAAGCAGCATTAAAGGAATTTGCCAGAGTGCCCTATGATGAGATATCCATTAACCGGATTATTCAGGATGCAGGGATTTCCAGAGGCAGTTTTTATCAGTATTTTGAGGATAAACAGGATTTACAGCTTTTCCTGTTAGAGGGCTTTAGGGAACGGCTGAGGAAAAAGGTACGTCCTTATTTGGAAGAGGGAAAGGGAGACGTTTTCCAGTTTTTTCAGGACGCACTGCCGGAAATCATCAAAGTAGGAATGAGTTATGAGTTTAAGGATGTTTGCAAAAATGCCTTTTCCCAGTTAAGATATGGTGGGATGTGTCCGGGCAATGAAGTGCTTGAAGAGGATGGAAAATGGCTGTTTGAGAAATTTAAGGAACAGATGGAAAATAAGGATGATGCAAATTATTCGGAAGAGAATATGCTTCTGGTCTGGGAAATGTTGTTTCAGCTTATAAAGGAAGCAATCGTCAGAGTTTTTCTTTTTGAAGAATCTGCCGATGAGGTCGTAGGGAGATACAAGAATAAAATTATGATTGTAAAAGCAGGAATAAAAGCAAAGGAGACAAAAGATGTCTAAGTTCAGTGTAAAAAAACCTTTTACGGTATTTGTTGCCATGGTGGCAATTCTGGTGCTGGGCGTGGTGGCGTATACTAAGATGACGCCGGATTTGATGCCCAATATGGATTTGCCCTATGTGCTGGTCATTACTACATATCCCGGCGCCACACCGGAAAAGGTAGAGACGACGGTTACCAGACCCATGGAACAGTCATTTGCCACGTTGGATAAAATTAAATCCATTAATTCCACGTCCAATGAGAATTATTCCCTGATTACGCTGGAATTCAGTGAAGATGTGAATCTGGATACCATATCGGTGGATATTTTGCAGAATGTGGATATGATTTCAGGAAGCTGGGACGATATGGTGGGCACGCCTTATATTTTGAAGATTAATCCCAGCATGCTTCCGGTTGCAGTTACGGCAGTGGGTATGGAAGGCATGGATACCGCTGAGCTTTCCGCCTTTGTTGATGAGGAAATCCTGCCTAAGCTGGAAGGAATTGAAGGGGTTGCCAGTATCGACGCTTCCGGTTTAGTGGAGACGAAGATTAATGTGGTTATCAACCAGGATAAGATTGATGCGGTCAACCGGGATATTACAGCGTCCTTGGATGAGGAGTTTGCCGAAGCAGAAACGGAGTTAAACGACGGTAAGGCGGAGCTTAACGATGGAAAGAACGGCATTGCGTCAGGCAAGAGAGAGTTATCTGACGGAAAGGATACCCTGTCTTCGGAGATGGCGGAAGCCCAGGCAAAGATTACTTCCGGCAATACGGAGCTTTTGGAGATGAAGCTGAAGCTGGAGGACCAGTTAAAGGAACTGAAAGAAAAGAAGGAAGAACTGGAAACAAGTAAGACTACCCTTACGGAGCTGCAAAACAGCATTGCCCAGGCGGAGGCTGCGAAGGCACAGTTAGAGGCGGGCATTGGCGGCTTGAAGCAGGTGCAGGAGGGACTTGCCGCTTTGGACGGCGCCCAAGCAGCTATAGACGCCCAGATTGCACAGATAAATGAAAATCCGGATATGCCCCAGGAGCAGAAGGATATGATGATTGCGGCAATTACTTCCAGTGAGGAATATTTACAGCTGCAGGCTTCCTATGCGGCAATAGATGCCCAGTTAGGAGCCATGGGCGCTTCCAGGGAATCGGTTGGCGTTATGATTGCAACCTATGAGGGGCAGTTAGCGCAGGTAAACGAAGGACTGAATACCATAGATTCCAAGCTGGCGGAGCAGGGACTTAACAGAGAAGGAGTAGGAGCTTCCGTTACGGAAATAGAAAAGGGATTGGTGCAGATTAATGACGGAATCGGGAAGCTGGAAGCGGCGCTTGCCCAGATTGCCGCAGGCAGCGTTCAGTTAAGCGAAGCCCAGAAAACCCTGGATGAGCAGAAGACCCTTGCGATTTTCCAGTTAAGCGAGGCTACCACCCAGCTTTTAATCGGGGAGTCTCAGTTAGAGTCGGCTTCCTCCGCCCTGGATGATGGGGTAAAGCAGTTTGAGGACGCCAAGGAAGCGGCTTATAAGCAGGCGGATATGAACAATATCATTACGATGGATATGGTTTCCAATATCCTGATGGCGCAGAACTTTGCCATGCCTGCCGGCTATGTGCAGGAGGACGGCATTGAATATATGGTAAACGTGGGGGATACCATTACCACGGAGGAGGAAATCGGCAGCCTTCTGCTGATGGATTTGGGTATGGACGGCGTTGATCCCATTTATTTGTCGGATGTTGCGGATGTGTTTATCTCCGATAACGGGGCGGATGTATATGCCAATATAGACGGGACCAACGGTGTTATGCTTTCTTTTACCAAGCAGTCAACCTATGCTACTGCAACGGTTTCCGACAGCATCGGAGAAAAGCTGGATGAATTGTGCGAAGAATATGAAGGCTTTCATTATTCAACCATGATGGATCAGGGGGATTATATTTACCTGATTATTAATTCCATTTTAAAGAGCCTTTTAATGGGGGCGGTGTTTGCCATTATCATCCTGTTTATCTTTTTAAAGGATTTAAGACCTACTTTTATTACCTTATGCAGTATTCCTATCAGTGTTATTTTTGCCATTGTGCTTATGTATTTTTCAGGGGTAACGCTGAATATGATTTCTTTATCGGGTCTTGCCATTGCGGTAGGTATGCTGGTTGATAACTCGGTTGTTGTAATCGAAAATACTTACCGTCTGATTAACAAAGGAGAAAGCGCCATAAAGGCGGCGGTTGCCGGAGCGTCCCAGGTAGCGGGAGCTATTGCGGCGTCAACCCTTACAACCATCTGTGTATTTGTGCCCATTGTCTTTGTAGAGGGACTGACCAGACAGATTTTTACGGATTTGGCGTTAACCATTGCTTACTCATTGATGGCAAGTCTGATTATTGCGCTGACCCTGGTTCCTGCCATGGCGTCAGGCTTGTTGAAAAATGTAAAAGAGAAGCCCCAGAAATTTATGGATATGTTGATTGGCGGCTATGAGAAGCTGGTAAACGTAGCTTTGAACCACAAATTGATTACTCTGGGAATCGCTTTGTTTCTGCTGGTGTTCAGTACGGTAGTTATTTTGGCAAGAGGCTTTATCTTTATGCCGAATATGTCTACAAACCAGATGTCCGCTACCATTATTATGCCGGAGGACGCTACCTTTGAGGAGCTTCGGGAAGCCTCTGACAGCGTGGTGGACGAGGTAAAGGAGATGGACGGCGTTGTTAGTGTGGGCGCCATGGCTGAAAGCGAAAGCAGTACCAGCGCCATGATGGGCGGCTCCGAAGGACTCAGTACTACCTTGTATGTAATGCTTACGGAAGAGGAAAAGGTGGATACTAACCGTCTGGCGGAGGATATTTCCGCCCTGGGGGATAAATATAACTGTACGGTGGAAGCCTCCGGGGACGGCGGCATGAGCACTATGATGGCGATGCTGGGCGGACAGGGAGTTACCATTCATTTATATGGGGAGGATCTGGAAAGCATGCAGGAGACGGCGGCGAATATTGCCCAGGTAGTGGAAGGCGTGGAAGGAACTACAAATGTTTCTGACGGTCTGGAAGATACTTCCCCCTCCGTTAAGGTATCGGTGGATAAGGAAAAGGCGATGAAGGAGGGACTGACGGTTGCCCAGATTTACCAGGAGTTAGCGGGTAACATTTCCACGGAACAGACGGCGACGTCCATTACCATGGAAGGCAGCGGCTATGACGTTGTTGTGAAAAAGGGCGAGGAGTTGGAGACTTCCCTGACAGATATTGAAAATTATACCTTTACCGTGACCGACAGGGAAGGGGAGGAAAAAGAGGTTAAGCTGAAGGATATAGCGGATATAACCGAAACGGAATCCCTGCAGGCGATTAACAGGGTGGACCAGAAGAGATATATCAGCATCACGGCGGAGTTAGAGGATGGTTACAATATTACGCTGGTTACGGATGAAGTGAAAAAAGCCCTGGACCAGTATGAGATACCGCCGGGAATGTCTATAGAGTTTGAGGGGCAGAATGAGTCCATTATGGATGCGATGGAGGATTTGGTTTTGATGCTTCTGTTAGGCATTGTGCTGGTTTACCTGGTTATGGTTGCCCAGTTCCAGTCCTTAAAATCCCCGTTTATCGTCCTTTTTACCATTCCTTTGGCGTTTACGGGCGGTTTCTTAGGTCTGTTTGTGACGGGAATGGAAATCAGCGTTGTTTCCATGATGGGATTTGTTATGCTTTGTGGTATTATTGTAAATAACGGTATCGTGCTTGTTGATTTTGTTAACCAGCTGAGGGAAGAAGGCATGGAAAAGAGAGAAGCGCTGGTTGAAGCAGGCAAGACCCGTATGCGTCCTATCCTGATGACCACCATTACTACCATCCTGGGTCTGATTGTCATGGCGCTCGGAACGGAGCAGGGCAGCGAAATGATGCAGCCCGTTGCTATCGTCTGCATCGGCGGTCTGACCTATGCGACCTTGATGACCCTGTTTGTAGTGCCGGTTATGTATGATATCCTTAACAGGAAGGATATGCGGATTATTAAGGATGAGGATTTGATTGTGGAGGAATAGGATTACAGGGAAAGAAGAGTTTTTAAAGGAAAATAAAGGGGTTCGTATGAATAATTCCGGGATAATAAAAGAAAACCAGTTATATTCCGCTTTGTGCGAAGGCGCAGGTATTGTTGCCAGTGATGAAACAGTGACTCTTTATCACGGTTCAAAATCGGGCATTCAGGGAGATATTGCGCCTGTCAGTCGTAAACATTGTGATTTTGGAAAGGGATTTTATATGGGGACAAACCGTATGCAGCCCCTTACCTTGATTTGTAATTATCCAAAGGCGAGAATCTATACTTTAAATGTCGATTTATCCGGACTTAAAATACTTGATGTAGAAGCAGGACTGACCTGGGCACTGTTGGTTGCGTATAATCGCGGGAAGATGGATTTTATGAAGGATTCTCCTATTTATAGGCAGTTTAGGAATTTGACAGAAGCTTGTGATATGATTAGGGGATATATAGCTAATGACAGAATGTTTGTTGTCCTTGATAGGTTTTTCAACGGAGAAATTACGGATATTGCTTTAATCCATAGTCTTTCTGCCCTTAAATTGGGAAAACAGTATGTTGCTTTAACGAAAGAAGCCTGTGGAAGGATAAAGATAATGGAGGAACAGGTAATTTCTAAGGAAGATAGGGATAAGTTAAAAGTAGAAAGTGAAGAAAATCGTTTTGCCGGGATTGCGATGGCAGATGAAATTTGCCGAAAATATCGCCGGGAGGGACGGTTTTTTGATGAGATATTAGGGGAAGGTAAATGATATGGCAAATCTTAGTTCCGAAAAACGTCAGCTTTGTGATATACAGGGACGGCTGTTTGAACTGGCATTAAAAAATGAATATGATTGTCCTGCGTTTATAAAAGCATTTATGAACAGTCAGGCAGCAGCTTCCCTTGATGATACTTATGACCGTTTGCAGTGGGCGGGAGAAGAATATATTCTTGAAGAGCTTGAAGAAGAAACGGGCGGATTAAAAACGGGCGGTATTATTTATCCTATGGAAGTGATGTATTGGACAGGTTATACCTATCGTTTCTGGCACTATTACCTGGAGGAGAGCAGCCGGGCAATCTATAAGATTGCTGATGCCGAAATGATGAGGGAATGTTTTCCCGGATTTCATACTTTGGATGTTGAAATGGCGGTTGATAATTTAAAAGAGATTTACAGGCAAAAATGCAGCAAGGATTCCTTTTAAACTTTTAAAATAGAAAATAAGACAGGAAGTGAAGGCAATGGAAGCCAGGGAGATTTTGGAGCAGGTAAAGGCAGGGACAATCAGTATAGAGGAAGCGGAGCGATTTTTTAAAAAGCAGCCCTTTGAAGAGTTAGGCTATGCAAAGCTGGATTCCCACAGGGAAATCCGCTCCGGCTTTCCGGAGGTTATTTTTTGCAGCGGTAAACCGGATGAGTATCTGGTATCTATTTATAAAAGAATGTATGAGGCAAACGGGGAAGCCTTTGGAACGAGGGCAAGCGTCCGTCAGTTTGAACTGGTAAAGGAAGCCATTCCCTGTATTTGCTATGATGAAGTTTCCCATATTTTGAAAATTGAAAAGGAAGAAAAAGAAAGAACCGGAAAAATAACGGTCTGTACCGCAGGAACGGCGGATATTCCCGTGGCGGAGGAGGCTGCCCAGACGGCGGAGTTTTTCGGCTCGTCGGTGGAGAGAATTTATGATGTGGGCGTTAGTGGAATCCACAGGCTTTTCCACAGGCTGGATGCCATACAGGAGGCTAACTGTGTGGTGGCGGTTGCGGGAATGGAGGGCGCCCTGGCGAGCGTCATAGGCGGTCTTGTGAGCAATCCGGTTATTGCGGTTCCCACTTCTGTAGGCTATGGAGCCAGTATGAAAGGCTTATCGGCGCTTTTGACTATGGTTAATTCCTGTGCTAACGGGATTGCGGTTGTGAATATTGATAATGGTTATGGCGCGGGTTATATGGCAACCCAGATAAACAGACTTGCCGTAAAAGGAAAAAGTGAAAATGGAACAGTATAGGGAGAAATGTGATAAGCTTTTACAGATAACAGGGGAAATGACAAAAGAAAATACAGCGGTGGCTTTTTCGGGAGGAGTGGACAGCAGTCTTTTATTAAAGCTGATGTGCCAGGAAGCAAAAAAGCAGGACACTCGTGTTTATGCCATTGCCGCCCATACGGAGCTTCATCCCTCGGCGGACTTGGAGATTGCCAAAAAGGTGGCAAAGGAAACAGGAGCGGAATTTGTGGTTTTAAAGCTGCGGGAATTGGAAGAGGCGGATATTGCCGATAATCCTGTTGACCGCTGTTACCGTTGCAAAAGGCTTTTATTCAGGGAGATAAAGGCGAAGGCAAAGGAGCTGGGAGCAGAGGTTTTGGCGGAAGGCACCAATCTGGACGATACCAAGGTATATCGTCCGGGGTTAAAGGCGCTTACAGAATTAGGAGTGATAAGTCCTTTAAAAGAAGCGGGTTTTAGCAAGGAGGAAGTGCGGAAGCTGGCGGCGGAGTACGGCATATCCGTGGCGGACCGTCCTTCAACGCCCTGCCTTGCCACCCGTTTTCCCTATGGGGATACTTTAAGTGTGGAAAAAATGAAAAAGGTGGAACAGGGAGAGCTTTTTTTAAGAAATCTGGGACTGTATAACGTGAGACTCCGTATACACGAAAAGATTGCACGCATTGAAGTGGATGAAGGGGACATGTCAACGCTTTTGGAAAACAGGGAAGAGGTTGTAAAGTTTTTAAAGGACCTGGGATATTGGTATGTAACCTTGGATATGGAAGGCTTCCGGTCAGGGAGTATGGATATAGGGATGGAAAAGCAGGACGAAATATAAAGCAGGGAAAATAGAGGAAACAAAAATAAAAAAATAGAAAATAAAGAAAGCACGAAAGGGGAAAATATGGCGAAAACATTATATCTGGAATGTAATACGGGAATCAGCGGGGATATGAGCGTTGCTGCCCTGCTGGATTTGGGTGCGGATGAAAAGGTGCTTCGGAATGTATTGGACAGCATACCCGCAAAGGGTTTTGAGGTAAAAATCAGCCGGGTTAAGAAGGCTGGCATTGACTGCTGTGATTTTGCAGTTTTGCTGGATGAGGAGCACGAAAATCACGACCACGATATGGAATATCTTTATGGAAAAGTGGAAAGCAACGGACACAGCCACGAAAATGATTTTGAACATACGCACCACCATGAAGGATTCCATGAACATATTCATGAAGAAGCGGTTCATGAGCACAGTCATACACATACCCACCACCATGAGCATCGAGGCATGAAGGAAATCAGGGAGATTTTATCCGCCTGTGCCATGACGGAAAGGGCAAGGGAGCTTTCCCTGAAAATTTTTGAAGTTTTAGTCCGGGCGGAAGCAAAGGCGCATGGGGTTTCCCCCGAAGAAGTCCACTTTCATGAGGTGGGCGCCATTGATTCCATTGTGGATATTGTGGCAGCGGCGGTATGTCTGGACAATCTGGATATTACAAAGGTTATTGTCCCAAGGTTGTGTGAAGGAACGGGCAGTATCAGATGCCAACACGGGGTGTTATCCGTACCGGTTCCGGCAGTAGCCAACATCATAACGGATTATGGTCTGCCGGTGCATTTTACGGATATGCCAGGAGAGCTTATAACCCCTACGGGGGCGGCTATTGTAGCGGCAATGGAGCCTTCCCATGCTTTGCCGGAGCGTTTTACCATACAGAAAATCGGAATGGGGGCAGGAAAGAGAGCCTATGTGCGCCCCAGTATTTTAAGGGCAATGCTGATTGAGGAACAGCCAGGGGATAAGGACAGTATTTACAAGCTGGAAAGTAATATTGACGATTGCAGCGGCGAAGCCCTGGGATATGTCATGGAAGAACTGCTGAAGGCAGGGGCAAGGGACGTGCACTATATTCCTGTTTATATGAAAAAGAACAGACCTGCATGGATGCTGAATGTGATTTGTGCCAAGGAGGATATTGAAAAATTAGAATCCATTATTTTCAGGGAGACGACAACCATAGGCATCCGAAGAGTAGAAATGGAGCGGACGGTACTGAAGCGGGAAATGAGGAAGGTACAGACTGTTTACGGCGAAGCGTTGGTAAAGGCCTGCATGACGGAAGAGGGGAGTCGTTTTTATCCCGAATATGAGAGTGTTGTGAAGATATGCAGGGAAAAGGGACTGGCTTATCCGGAGGTTTATGAAAAGATATTGAATTGCTGTAAAGATATGGAATCCATGTCATGAATGGTATTTGAATCATCACTTGCGTTGTTAGTTAATTTCAAATTACTAACGTCAGTTTGTTATTATAATTCCATAAAGGGTAAAAGGAGGAAAAGTTATGCATATGGCTGATGCGCTTTTAGCGCCGGCGGTAGCGGGAACCATGTATCTTTGTTCTGGCGCTGCCATGGGTTATTCTGTCAAAAAGGTACGGACGTTTCATGAGCCGGAGAAAATTCCCACTATGGGGGTTATGGGGGCGTTTGTATTTGCTGCCCAGATGATTAATTTTACCATACCGGGTACCGGATCTTCGGGGCATTTGTGCGGAGGAATGCTTTTATCCGCAATTCTGGGACCGGAAGGCGGATTTTTAACCATGATAGGGGTTTTGCTGATACAATGTCTTTTGTTTGCGGACGGAGGCGTGCTTGCCCTGGGGGCGAATATCTGGAACATGGCGTTTTACGGTTGTTTTATCGGCGGGATGCTTATCTGGAGTCGGATGATGAAAAAAGGCATGTCCAAAGGAAAGATAGCGGCGGCTTCCATTATCGGATGTATCGTAACCTTACAGCTGGGGGCATTGTCCGTCAGTCTGGAAACCCTTGCTTCGGGAATTACCGAGTTGCCGTTTTCCGTTTTTGTAGGAGTTATGCAGCCCATCCATCTTGCTATCGGGCTTGTGGAGGGTCTGATTACGGCGGCGGTTTTAGTCTTTATTTATGAAGCGAGACCGGAGATGCTTTGGCAGTATAAGGCATCGGAGCAGAAGGAAGGAAAGCTTTCCAAGAAGAAAACCGTGGGAATTCTTGCTGCAACGGCACTGGTTATCGGAGGCTTATTCTCTTTAGCGGCGTCGGCGCTGCCTGACGGGCTGGAGTGGTCCATGGAAAAGGTATTTGGTTCCACAGAGTTGACGGCAGCAGGCGGAGCATATGAAACGGCTTCCAAAATACAAGAGACCACTGCACTTTTGCCGGATTACGGTTTTAAAACAGGAGAATCCCTGATAGGAACTTCTTTTTCCGGAATAGTGGGAGCTTTGGTGGTAATTCTTGTATGTGTATTGGGTTGTTACGGACTGAAACTGTTTAAGAGGAAAAGGCTGAATGAGTAAGCTGCAACAGGCGATTGATAATTTACATGAGGCGGACCGGGAGGCGGGAAAGAGAAGCGGCATGAGCAAGATTCATCCCGTTTCCAGGCTCCTTGTGTGCATAGCGTACATAGGAATTGTGGTTTCTTTCCACAAGTATGATATAGGGGGACTTCTTGGCATGTCCCTTTTTATTATCGTAACGGGAATTTTAGAGGACTTATCTTTTGTAAAGGGATTTTTGAGAGTCAGGTACATCCTTGTCTTTGTAGTATTATTGGGGATTGTGAACCCGCTTCTGGATAGAAGGGTTATTTTACAGGCGGGGAATATTGCGGTTACGGGTGGGATGCTTTCCATGGCGACCCTGTTTATAAAAGGGATACTAACAGTATATTCAGTATACCATGTGTTTATGTGTACCGGAATAGAACAGCTTTGTAGGGCGTTCCGATGTCTGAAGATTCCCAAGGGCGGCGTTACGGTTATCCTGCTGATTTACCGTTATATTATTGTTCTATTGAAGGAAATACAAAGAATGTCCCAGGCATACGGGCTGCGGGCGCCGGGACAAAAGGGAATCCATATAAAGGCATGGGGTTCCTTTGCGGGGCTTTTATTGCTAAGAAGTATGGAACGGGCGCAGAATGTGTATGACAGTATGCTTTTAAGAGGCTATGACGGGGAATTCCGGTATGAGATTCTGGAGCAGCAGGTAGCCGGAAAGGGTCTGAGTATAGCCTATGCCGCAGGCTGGATTGGAGTGTTTATTTTATTGAGATATTTTCCTGTTTTTCAAATAGTTGGGAATATCTTCATTTTATGACTGTCTGTGGATTGGATGGGAAATAAAAATCAGAAAGGAGCGTATGGCTGTATTTTATTCCCGCAAGTAACGAGCCAAGTGGCTGCTTGCAGACATTTGGCGACTGCCGCGAGGGTCAATACCCCGCTGCTTGCGGCGGGGTTATTGACTTATAAATACAGTATACAAAATTAAAATGGTAGAATTAGAGCATCTGACATTTTCTTATGACGGAAACAGGGAAGTGCTTTCAGATATAAGCTTTCATCTAAAGCAGGGAGAGTCCATAGGGTTAATCGGGGCTAACGGAGCGGGAAAATCGACGCTTTTAAAAATTTTGACAGGATTGTTGACAGATTATAAAGGGTTGGCAAGAATTGGAGGCTTGGATGTGAACAAAAAGAATCTGGCGGCTGTGAGGAAAAAAACAGGATATGTTTTCCAGGATTCGGAAAGCCAGCTTTTCCTTTCAACCGTATATGAGGACGTGGCGTTTGGTCCACGTAACTACGGTTATTCCGGGGAGGAATTGGAGAAAAGAGTTAGCACCGCCTTACAACAGGTACATATGGAGGAGCTAAAGGACAGACCCATTTACCGCATGTCCGGGGGACAAAAAAAGCTGGCGGCGATTGCAACCATTCTTTCCATGGAGCCGGAGATTTTGCTTTTTGATGAGCCTTCCGTGGGACTGGACCCCAAAAACAGAAGGAACCTGATAAATATCATGAATCAGATAAAGGGTCTGAAAATAATTGCCTCCCATGACTTGGATATGATTTTTGACACCTGTGAAAAAACCATTTTAATTGAAAAAGGGAAACTGATATATGAGGGAAAAACCGCAGAGATTCTGACAGACCAAAAACTGTTGGAGAAAAGCGGACTGGAGCTTCCCTTATCCATGCAGAGACGAGACGAGAACCGGACATGATAAAGCGTCCGGTTTTTTCTTTTGGGAAAGGAATTAAAATTCATTTTGTGACAAAAAGGAAGGGTAATGCGTCTTATAAGTGAAAGCCCAAAAGAGAAAAGAGGAGGTGCAAAAATGACAGATATTATGGAGCTGTTTCAAAAATACAGGGATGATGTCTACCGCTTGGCAGTAAGTTATACTCATTCTATCCAGGAGGCGGAGGACGTCTGCCAGACGGTTTTTTTAAAGCTGATGGAACAGAAATCCATTATGCCGGGAAAGGAAAAAGCGTGGCTTCTACAGGTAACGGCAAACCAATGCAAAAGCCTTTTACGTTCTGCCCGATGGAGAAAAACGGAATCCTTGGAGGAAGAGACAATTATTTTTGAAAAGCCGGAGCAGGAGGATGTGTGGGGAGCAGTTATGAAATTAAAGCCGGGGTATCGGGCGGTAATCTATCTTTATTATTGCGAGGGATATTCAGCAAAAGAAATTGCAGGACTTTTAAAAATCAAGGAATCTGCGGTTACTACAAGACTGTCAAGGGCACGGCAGATTTTAAAAAAGGAATTAAAGGAGGTTTGATTTATGGAAAAAAAATTAAAGGAAGTATTTAACCAGGTAAAAATGCCCGTTGAATGTGCTTTGAACATTGAAGGGATAATAAAGGAGAAACAGGAAACGAAGCCCCAAAGGATAAAAATCTGTAAAATGCCGAGGGCGGTGGCTACGGCAGCGGCAGTCATAATGGCATTGCTTTTGACAGACGGGGTAGTATACGCTTATACAGGAAGCGGAATTATCAGCCGGATAATAGCCTTTAATGGAACTGTCTTTACAAAAACCGTAGATGAGGACGGGAGCATAGTTAGCAAAGGGCAACTAAATCTGGAGGAAGCCGCAGCCCCTGCCAAGTACGAGGACGGACGTTTGTATTTTACAGCCAATGGGGAAAACCTTGATATTACGGAGGAGATTTCCGATATGAGAGCCTATACTTACATCTATCAGGACGCCGCTTCCGTGACTCATTACATGATTGTGGGAGGAAATCCGGAAAGCTTTGGATATGCAGAATTTTTACAGGGCGCAGACGGGGAATGGATAGGCGGCTCCTTTGTAGGAGGGGAAGTGGGCGGAACTATTAATCCCGACTGGCTGCAAAATGCTAAACAGGAGTTGAATATACCGTGGCAATGAAAATGAGAAAAATAAATTATTGGAAATTTGCAGGAGCAATATTAATCATAAGCTGTTTATTTGCAGGCTGTGGAAGAAAGATGGATAGTGGGATGGATGAATCGGATAAATCCGTTAAGGAAGTGGAATTAAGCGTAGGTGCGGCAGACATTGAAGCTGTGCCTGCTGTATCGGACGCATCCGGTCTTGCTCAATTATCCGACAGTCAGGATAAAAATTTCCCACAGATATCGGAACTGAATCGGGATTTGTTTGACGGTTCCAATATGCAGCTATGGGATGCAGGGAATGAACGCCTTATAGTTTTAAAGGAAGATACCTTGTATCTTTATGATGTAATAAAAGGAAGTATTCTGGCGCAGGAGAAAACGGAACAATGGTTTTTATTGAATGTTTACCCTTGTAATGATGGCTTTTGTATCATAGGGTCTATTGATAATCATATATCGGACGAAAACGGTGGAAACAATGGAAATGACGGGAACAGCAAAAACGATGGAAGTGGCGAAAAAGAACCATTTTTTACAGTCATAGAAGAAGGGGATGATTTCGCAATCTGTCTGGCAGTTTTTTTGGATGAGAGTTTACAGGAGAGAGGCAGATTAGTATTAAACGATATTGTGGAATATCCTGATGCAAGCGTATGGACGCCGTTTCCTGATATGTCAGGGTTAGCTTATTTTAACATTTGGGATGGACTTTGCATCTATGAATGTGACATGAAAACCACCAGGCAGCTACTCGACTTTTCCGATTCCGGGACAGGCGCTTTTACAGCGGGAGATTCAGACCTGCTGGCAATAGACGTCCTGTTTTTTGACGAAGGCGGAGAAGGGCTGGTATTTAGCGGAGATACCGTCCAAGGAAATATTACGGTCAAATCCTGGGGACGCATCAATCTGGATGGCACAGGCTTTGAAAATCACATTTTTGAAAAGAGTGCAGGGATAGCAACAGCTTACAAAAATGGGAAGCTGCTGTTTGGGGAAGACAGCCTTACATTTGAGAAAAGAATGGCTTATGTGGACGTTGCTACAGGAGAAGAAAAGTATGGCAGAAATGTGGAGGGTGGATATACCATATGCGGACCTTTCTTTTCTGATGAGGGAGAAACCTTTGCCGTAACGGATATAGGAGGCGGTAACCAGGCAGTATTAACCATTTATAGCGGGACGGATTTTTCAGAAATTTACCGGGAGGTCATTAAAGATGAAAAGGAAGAATATTTTTACAGCTCGCCCAAAATCTATTTGTTTGACGGACTGAGAGTCTGTCTTGTATGCATGGGAGGGTATGAAATCCCCATGAAGTCTTTTTTGATAAGATACTAAGAGGGTAACGGTAACAGGAAATTTAGAATATGCAAAAATGGATATAAGTAAAAAATCAGGGTAAGCGTGGTTGTTAAAAGGCTTTATGAAGTGAAGAAATAAAGAAGTGGAAAAATACGGAAATGACTGGTATTTTTCCACTTTTTTGGTGGGGAATACGAATGAAAAAATTTAGTAAAAAGACGGGGAAGTTCAAAAGGAGTCAAAAAATTTAAAGCAGGCGTAAGACAGGTAATTAATTTTTTAGACCGGGGGGTTGCTTTTTATGGTATAATATATACTTATAGTTAGTAAATGTACAGGAATGTTCTGCAAACAAAAGAGGAGAGGAATATGGAATTTGAACAAATAGGAATTGGAATAGTCATAGTTTTAATTGGCATTATTTTACTTTTTGCGCAAATAAAGAGTATCAAAAAGAATAAATGGGTCTCCACAAGTGAATTTCAGAAACAAAAACTGAAAATGAAGCCTTACTGTTCAGAGGAAGATTTTACCCGCTTTATGGAATTTTTACAAAATTATAAGGGTGGTTATGTACGAAGGAGGTCAGGGCAGATTGTTTATCAGGATTATTTGGGAAAGGAAAAAGGGGATTTAAAAGGGATATTTTTTAATATTATTGCACCCAATCCAAATTTGAAAACTTCCCAAAAAGAATCATTTAGAAGATTTTTGCTGTCTATTGGTGTTAACGGGGTAAATGAAAGACCTGCATATGAAACCAGGGATAGTAAATTAAAGAATAATAAGACGGACGAGGAGGAATACAGACGTAAAGAGGTTGGTAACAGAGGGGAACAGCTTGTCCGGGATTTTCTTAAAAAGCTGGATGAACGGAAATATTCGGTAATTAATGGTCCGGTCATTAGAAAGGATGCGGTTACAAAGGAATATGACCATATTATTGTTGGCAGCAACGGTGTTTTCGCATTGGAGACCAAAGCTTTTGGAATGACGGATGGCGTGCCTGATAAGGCATCCTTATTTATCGATTTCGGCGACAAATGGATAATAAGAAAGAATAAAAAAAACAGGGAGCTTTTATCCCCTACAAAACAAATACTGGAGGAAAAAACACATCTTGAAAAAGTAATTAAATCATGCACGGTTGTTGTCCATCCGATCCTGGTTCTCAGTAATACGGAATTGTTTATAAAAAATAATATAGAGCTACCATATGGCATTGTAAGAGTAGATAAACTGGAAAAGTTGATTGCATCATATGAGGATGTCCTGGCAGAAAGTGATAGAATGCTTATATTACAGGATATAGATGAATGTAGAATTAACTAAGAAAAAAATCCTGTCATGCGGTTGAAAAATAAAAGTCATGGAGGTTTTCGTAGAAGCAAAGTTCCGGGTTATGGTATACTTAAAATGCAAAAACAAATGCGACGGCAGATAGATGTTGTTTTACCTGCTGTTAAAAAGATATTGGAGGAAAATATGAAATACAGATTTGATCGATATGGCAATCAGATTTCCCAGTTAGGATATGGATGTATGAGATTCAGTAGAAAGGGAAATGCAATCGACTATGAAAAGGCTGAGAGGGAAGTCCTTCTTGCTATTGAAAAAGGCGTTAATTATTTTGATACCGCTTATGTTTATCCCGGCAGCGAGGAATGTCTCGGACGGATTTTGGATGAAAATAAATGCCGTGACAAGGTTTATATTGCCACGAAGCTTCCGCAATATATCATGCGTTCTTTGGCGGCAATTGATAAAACCTTTCGCGAGGAATTATCCCGCCTCCGCACGGACCATATTGACTATTACCTGATGCATATGTTTACGGATTATGCTGAGTGGGAACATTTGGCGGCGCTGGGTATTGAGGAATGGATTAAACGGCAGAAAGCAGAAGGTCGTATTCGCAATATAGGGTTTTCCTATCATGGGGATACGGATATGTTTCTGAAAATATTAGATGTTTATGATTGGGACTTCTGTCAGATTCAGTATAATTATTTGGATGAGCATACCCAGGCAGGAAGAAGGGGACTTCAGGCTGCGGCAAAGAAAGGGATTCCGGTTATTATCATGGAACCTCTCCGTGGCGGGAAGCTGGTCAATTTGCCGGAAAAGGCAAAGAAGGCGCTTGCTTCTGACAGCAAGGGATATACGCCTGCAGAACTGGGTCTGCGCTGGTTGTGGGACCAGCCGGAAGTCAGCTGTGTGCTTTCCGGTATGAATTCTGAAGATATGATAAATGAGAATATCCGCATTGCATCGGAGGCAGAACCGGGGCATTTTACAGATGAGGACAGGAAGATTGTGGAGCAGATTAAGACTATCATCCGTGAACGGGAAAAAGTAGGCTGTACGGGTTGTCGATATTGTATGCCCTGTCCCCAGGGAGTGGATATTCCAGGCAACTTCTATTATTATAATTTGATGTATATGGAGAAAAAGTCTTCAGCCCGCTTTGAGTTTGCACAAAACATGGGGATGCGTAAAGAGCCGGGTTTTGCGTCACAGTGTATTGGCTGCGGCAAATGTGAAAAACACTGTCCCCAGCATATCAATATCCGTGAAAAATTAAAAGAAGCCGACCATGCGCTCAGACCTCTGCCTTATAAGGCCGGTATTCATGCGGCACGTAAGATAATCATTCGGAAAAAGTAAAGAGTGGAATATTCTGCCAGATAGATTAGAGGCATTGGAGTAAGCAATTTTGGCGATGGGAAGGATAGTAAGTTATTAATGAAGGAGGTAGGAAATATGGCGTATTTAGGAGAAGAAATCGGAAAGCTTGGCTTTGGATTGATGCGGCTGCCGCAAAAAGATGGTGTAATATAATCTTGGAGAGGGCAGAAGCCGTTATTTTGATGATTTTGATATGTGGAGCTGGATAGCGGAGAAAAAGCGGAAGGAAAGATTAAGCATATGGGCTTTTCATTCTATTCTACGCCGGAGTGTTCAATCGCTTCATGAGCAATCCGCTTTGCAGCTGATTTAGGCGCAGCGAAGCATCAGAAGGGATTTCTAAATGTAAAATCATAACGATAATTTAATAGAACTCAAACTCATAGATGACATTCCGGTAAATATTTATGCAGAGATGTCATTTTTATGATTAAGAAAAAAATGAAACATTTGTGTGAACAAAAGTGTCATATATGTCAAAAATATTCAAAAAGGAGACTTTGATGAATATTAATAAAAATAAGTATTTGAACGATTTAATAAACAGAATGCATAACGGCATGATTAAGGTTGTAACCGGCATTCGTAGAAGTGGAAAATCATATCTGATTTTTACTATTTTCAAAAATTATTTATTAGAGCACAGTGCCGATGAACAACATATAGTTACCATTGAATTGGACCTAAGAAAGGATAAGAAGTATAGGGATTCGGATACTATTTCGAGGATGTCGGTCTTAGAAATGCTAAATTAGATTTCAGGCAAATAGAAGAAACACGTATTATGAAGAATATCGTCTATAACGAATTGCGCAGCAGGGGATATTCGGTTGATGTTGGTGTTGTGGAAAAGAGAGGCTTAAATTCAGAAGGTAAAACGGAGAGAACCTATTTGGAAATTGATTTTATTGCTAATCTGGGAAGTAAGAGATATTACATTCAGTCTGCATTTAGTATGCCGACGGAAGAGAAACATATGCAGGAGAAGGCTTCACTTGTGAATGTAAATGATTCTTGTTTACATGAGTTCACAGATAAAGATAAGATTAGACTTGAAGGGTTAAAGTTTGTTGGTGCATATGAAGGAGTGGTATACTTCTAAAATTTACCACTCGTCGTATCACTTTTTCCGATTAAGATATGCCAAGAAGCGAAAGGATAATAAAACCATGATAAAAATACTATTCGTGTGCCACGGCAGGAAATTGCCAGTATCTTAAAAATCCCTGAAAATACAGTAATTACAGAATGTATGAAGCATATTATATGACACATTTATGACACTTGAAGAGCAGGCTATGACATTAAAAAATAAGGGTTCTTCTCTAAAAAATATTTCCATTTTCGTGTATTAATTGATATTTGCAAATAAATATAAACCACATATTGACAATTAAAATTTCATAGTATAGAATGATTTCATCAAAATGATGAAATGGGGCGAAACAGTGAAACAAGGATTGGGGAAGAGACAATATGAGCAACTGGCAAAAGAACAGTTTTGTAAAATGATAAATGCTATTCCTTTTGTTTCTGATATCGAAATTATTTCTATAAGTCCGCAAAGGGATTTTGGCGATTTTCAAGCAGTAGTTCATTTTGTGGATCAGGAAGCACCGATGCATTTTTTGATAGAAGTTAAGTCTAGTGGTGAAAAGCGCTTTGTAAACCTGTTTATGCAAATGGCGTATCAACAGAAAGACAAGGTATGCTATGTTTTTATGGCGCCTTATATTTCAGAGGAATCTGCCAAGGTCATGAGAAATGAAAATTATAGCTATATGGATTTGTCGGGTAATTGTTATATTTTAACGAGGAGAATTATTCTTTATGTGAGTGGACAGGCAAATAAATATGTTATAAAGAGAGAGAAAAAGTATTATTTATCAAAATCTGCCAGCGCAGCGTCAACCATTATACGGACAATGCTTAATGCACCAGAGCGACAGTGGCAGGTAAAAATTTTGGCAGAAGAAACAGGCAAGGGGATTGGTACCGTATCTAATGTGAAAAGTTTTTTACACGATAGAGATTGGATTAAAAATTGTTCGAATGAATTTAAATTATGTAATATAAAAGAGTTGTTATACGCATGGGCAAAAGATTATCATAAGAAAGATGAACGTTCTTATGAATTTTATTCTCTTGAAGCAGTTTCAGTTTTGGAGCTGAAAATTGCAGAATGGAGTAAATTGCATGATAATGGTGCGGTCTTGGGCGGATTTTCAGCAGCCGCAAGATATGCGCCAACTGTGCGATATAAAAAGGTTGAAGTATATGTGGAGCCACAGTTTTATAATGAATTTGTAAAAGATTTGGATTTGCAATCTGTAAGTTCCGGCGGCAATGTTATTATAACTATCCCACATGATGAAACGCCCTGTATGTTTTCTAGAATGATAAATGATACATTAGTAACATCTCCGGTTCAGACTGTTATAGATTTACTTGGAAATGCCGGAAGGGGTGTAGAAGCTGCGGATGCAATTATAGCGAAAGAATACCAGGAGAACGATTATGATTAAAGATGAAAACCTAAAAAGGGCTATTGATTATTCTGAAGGACAGAAGACAGCGGCTTATATGGTATTGGGAGAGATTGTAAACCTGTTAGGGGAATTTTCTGATAATTTAAGAATTATTGGTGGATGGGTTCCAACACTTTTATATCCTGAAAGCAAGCATATTGGGTCAATAGATGTAGATGTTTTGCTAAATCAGTTGCAAATCAGAAAGGCAGAAAGCTATAAGACGATTAAATATCTTTTGGAACAAAATGGATATAAACGCCATCAAGAAAAATATTTTACCTTTGTTAAAACAGTCTTGGTGCAAGGAATTGCTTATGATGTGGATGTGGATTTTTTATCTGGAAAGTACGGTGGAGATGGAAAAAATGTGAGTAAGCATGTAGATGGCATCAAAACTTTACCGGCAACGGGAGGTAATTTTGCATTTGAATTTCCGCCAGCAGATGTGGTAATTGAGTATACTCGCCCGGATGGAGCATTGGATAGAGGGCATGTAAATGTCATTTCTATGGTACCATATCTTGTTATGAAAGCAGCGGCGCTTGGAAGAGGAAAAGCAAAAGATGCTTATGATATATATTGTACGATTGATAACTATAGGGGAGGAGTAAAAGCTCTTGCCGATAAGTTTATGCCATATGCAAATAAAGAACTTGTACAAGGCATGTGTCAAAAGTTAGATGAAAAATTTGCTTCAATGGAACATGCTGGACCGGTAGATGTTGTATCATTTCTTGGAATAACAGATAATGAGGGAAAAGAACGTATTAAGCAAGATGTCTATCAGAAGGTGCATTATCTGGTAAGTAAATTGAAAAAGAATTAGAAATATAGTAACTAAAGTATGTCCCGATATAATGGAAAAGCATCGACATTGAATATAATAATAGATTTTTTTCTAAGAGCCAGTTATTAGATGAGATTAAAAGAATTCCGGGCTATGACATTAGGGAAAATGAAGGTCTATGTACTTATGTAGGGTTAAGTATATGGACCTTTTTTATGCTCAAAAGCAAGTAAATATACAAAAAAGCAAGAAGGATTAAATAATAAGTACAGGATTATCAATTTGTGAGCAGATGGGCGGTGCTTATCCAGGAGTTTGTCAGGGCTTTGCCGGGCAGAGTAAGGCAAATAAATATTTAAATGAAAAAGTTTTAAAAAGCGTACAATGTATTTGTTTTTTATAAGATTATATGATAAAATTAAAATGCAAATTTTAAAAACATCAGAAAGTATTATAAAAAAGGAATTTATCATGCAAAAATAAAAATAGAGGTAATGCGGAATGAAACATTATGAAAATTTGCTGGCAAAGGGATGTTTTTCAAGGGAACAATTGATAGAAATTGTAGGTACACCAAGTGCGGCAAATCAGGTAATCTATGAATATCAGAAAAGGGGACTAATCGAAAAGGTAAAGCGGGATTTCTATGTTGTAATCAGCCTGGAAACAAAGCAACCGGTTCTTTCACGCTATCAGATAGGTTCCAATCTGTTTACGGATGCCTGTATTACGCATCATAGTGCATTTGAAGTATTTGGATATGAAAGCCAGGTGTTTTATGAGTGCTTTGTTGCAACAGATAGACGTTTTTCTGATTTTGAGTATGACGGAGTGCTATATCGTCGTGTAGAGCGTAAACCTAATACGGATTTTATACAGCAGGGAAACATACGGGTAACATCTGTGGAACAGACAGTGGTAGACAGTATCCGGGATTTTGAAAAAATCGCAGGATTAGAGGAAGTAATACGCTGTATGATGTTAGTTCCAGGATTGAATGAACGAAAAGTACTTGAATGTCTTGCCAGAAATAACAATGGATTTCTGTATCAGAAATGTGGATATTTTTTTGAAGAGCTGAAAGAGGAATTTAATTTTTCTTCTAATTTTTTTGCAGAATGCGAGACGTATTCTTCTGGTGCAAAGAGATATTTGATGAAAGAGTTACAAGACAATACATTTCATAAGCGGTGGAAACTGTATGCTCCATCATCGTTGAAAGGGTTGGTAAATAAAGGAGTTGGTAATTATGATGCAATTGGATAGATTAACTCTTGGCAGAATGGCAAAAGAACTGGGTTTTGTGAGGGATACACTGGAAAAGGTTTGTCGTTTGGCAGATGTTTTGAAGTTTATGGAATCAGATGAACTTCTGTCAAAGAGGATTGCTCTAAAAGGCGGTACAGCCATTAATCTTACTATTTTTGATTTGCCAAGGCTTTCTGTTGATATTGATTTGGATTATTGCGGAAGTATTGATAGGGAAGAAATGCTTGCGGAGAGAAAGATTATTACAGACAAAATTAGCAAGTATATGATAGCAAACGGATGTATTTTAAGTCCAAAATCCAAGAACTACCATGCACTGGATTCGTTAGTGTATGAGTATGTGAATTGTGGAGGGGTAAAAGATAACCTTAAGATTGAAATTAACTATATGCTTCGCTGTCATGTGCTTCCGGTAGCCAGAAGAGAAGTGAAACTGCCATGGAGTGAAGAGTCGCTTACTGTACTTTCAGTAGCGCCATTGGAGATATTCGCTTCTAAAACTGTAGCGTTGCTCACGAGAACGGCACCGAGAGATTTGTATGATATGCATAATATGGTCAAATATAGGCTGTTTGATGAAAGTGAGGAAGAAATGCTTCGTAAATGTGCTGTGTTTTATAGTGCAATCGGAGCAGAACAGACACCGGAAAAATTTGAACTTGACAATATTGGAAAAGTTTCATCACAGCAGATTAAGCGCGATTTAAATCCAGTGCTTCGTAAGGGAGAACGATTTGACTTGGAACCGGTTCAGCAGGAGGTTCGGGAATATCTTGCCTCAATCCTAATTCCGACAAAGGAGGAAGAATTGTTCTGGAAAGCTTTTTCAGAAGGAAATTATTATCCAGATTGGATATTTGGAAAAAGCAATGAGCTTATAAATATTACAGAGCATCCTATGGCATTGTGGAAGTGTAGAAATAAGGCAGGAAGATAAGATACCTTTGGACAAGGAAAGGTAAGATAATTGTAACACAAACTGTATAATAAAATATATGAATTAGCAATTTTGGAGAAGGGGTCTAAGTGTATTGGCATGAATGAAAGTAAGTATATCAGAAAGTAAATATTTTGTGGCAGAGTAGACAGCATAGAGGCAGAGGACAGGAAAAATTTAATTTTTCAGATTAGTGATATTGCAACTAATGTAAACTAGATGGCGAAGCGGCGCAATGAAACATCATGGATAGGAAACTAGGATGTTTTCTGTGTAAGAATGTAGAAGTAAATGATATGCTTGAGATGATACAGATATTTATGGGGAGGATGGCATTAGAACAGTTTTCAATATAAAAAGCGAAACACACCTTAGTGCGTCAAGGGGGCTTACAAATAGTAAGATATTGTCAGCAGACTTACTTGACAGATTAGGGGAAATATGTATTATTTGGTTATATTGGAGGGTATATGAATATGATTATGGATTTATATCAATTGGTTCGAGATTTAATTAAAGAAGCAAAAGAGCAAAAAAATGTTGAGATGGTAGATAAGCTTATTGAACTTAAATTGGCAATATCTGAAATTGAAGATGAAAATCAAACATTGAAAAAACAACTTGAGCAACAGAGTCAAATAGTGAGACATGGAGATGGAAATTATATTACATTAACAGATGACCCGCTTCAAATACGATATTGTTCTACATGTTGGGGAAATGATAAGAAACTTATACAGTTAAAGGAAGAATCCAATGTAGATAGAAATCTTCCTAAATGTCCTATTTGCTTTAATAATTGGTTAAGGGCAAGAAATAGTGGAAATTAGTCTGTATGATATGGTGGGTAAGCAGGTCAAAAAGTTTTATGAATAATGTCAGTGTTATCAACCTGTAGATGGTTTTGAAATTAAAGAATATTACTCCAAACAGGAATTTTTGACTAAATTAAAACATTAAAAATTGTAGTTATATTATTTTAGGTTCTATGCTATAATACGTACAAAGAAAACTTGAGATTTCAAGAAAAGAAAGGGGAGTAACTATGAACTTAGCTAAAGTATCAGCAAATGGTCAGATTACAGTTCCTGTTGAGATAAGAAAGCTGCTAGGACTCCGTTCAGGCGATAAGATTTTGTTTGTACAGAAGGATAATGGAGAAATTGTTATCAACAATGCTTCTGCACAGGCGATCTATAAGGTACAGAGGGCATTTTCAGGAGTTGCAGAGGATATAGGGGTGTATAATGAAAATGATGTGCAGGATTTAGTAAATGAGGTAAGGTATGGAGGAAACAAATGAGAATATTTGATTTTGTAAGGAGGTTATAAATGGGGAGTAGTAATAATGATGAGATAGTGAGCAAAGCAAGTCCACATACTATAAAAAAGTTCGAGTTGATTGAAGCTTATATAAAGAGTTGGGCTCAGAAACTTATGAATAATTCATCTTGTGATGGTCTGATATTTATAGATTGTATGTGCAATAGTGGGATATATTATGATCAAAATGCTAATGGTATTCAGGGGACACCAATAAGAGTTGCACATATATTAAGAAAGGTTGCAGACCAATATCCGAGTAAGAAAGTATATATTTATTTTAATGATTACAATAAAGCGAAGACGGATTTACTAAAGCAAAATCTTCCTGGGTCGAAAAATAATTATAACATAATTATTACAACTCAAGACGGGAATGACTTGTTGAAAAACATGAGTTCTAAACTTAAGCCAGAGAATCATTTTCATTATTTTCTTTTATACGACCCATATGATGCTTCGATTGATTGGGAGGCTTTGGCTCCGTTCTTTAGATATTGGGGAGAGGTAATGATAAATCATATGGTATCAGATCCTGTGCGAGCAATAACACAAGTAAAGAAGAATGATACGAAGAAAAAATATGAGTCTACATATTTAACTGAATTTAGTGAGTTAGTTCCTTTTGGAAGTGATAAGGATGCGTACCAGAAACGAGTAGAATATATCATAGATATGCTAAAGGGAAAACGAAGATATTTTGTTTCAGCATTTCCATTTTATAATACGCAAAATTCACAAATGTATAATTTGATTCATTGTACAAGTAATTTAATTGGGTTTCGGCTTTATAAGAAAACAGCATGGAAAACTTTCGATGATAAATCTTCTACAAAAAACTCTCAGATAGACGGACAACTTAAATTAGATATGCAATTTGGAGGCGTTAAAACTCATACAGATGAGAATTGTTACAGCATTGATGACATTATTTATTATGTACAAAGGAAGTTTGCTGGTAGAGAAGTGTATGTTGATGATATATGGTCTGCATTAGATTTGCATCCAATTTTCCCATCAGATGGTTATAGACCTGAAATAAAAAGTGGATTAAAGCGTATCTATGGTGCAAAAGAGGGAAAGAAATTTGATTCACAAGCGGGAAAGAATAGAAATGTTATTACATTTACGAAAGGATATTAAAAATTATGAAAAAAGTAGCTGGTTATATTCAGCGAAAAACTATGCTTTATGAAACAGGTGTGGAATATGGAGACTATACGATGAATCATGTCTTAGGATGTGCTCATGGCTGTTTATTTCCGTGTTATGCATTTCAGCAAAAAAGGAGATTTGGTCAGATAAGAGATTATGAAGAATGGATGAAACCCTATCTAGTTCAAAATACTCTACAGTTGTTGCAAAAGGAGATTCCTAAGTTAAAAAATAAAATTCAGTCGGTACAATTATGTTTTTCGACAGATCCATTTATGTATCAATATGATGAAATTAAGGATATGAGTCTTGCGGCGATAGAAATGCTTAACGCAGCAGGAATAAAATGTATCGTTCTTACAAAAGGCATTTTACCAATAGAATTAGCGGATAGAAAGAAATATCCATTGGAAAATGAATATGGAATCACATTGATTTCAATGGATGAGGATTATCGTAAGAAAAAAGAACCTTATGCGGCCCCTTATATGGATCGGTTGGTTGCAATGAAGACGCTACATGATAGAGGTTGTAAAACTTGGGTAAGCATGGAGCCTTATCCAACACCTAATCAGATAGAGCAGGAATTGCAAGAGCTATTGGAGGTTGTATCTTTTGTTGATAAAATAATTTTTGGAAGAACAAATTACTGCACAGAAGTTTCAAAAGGATATCCTGAGCATAAATATTTCTACAATGTTAAGGCTCAGGAGGTAATTGATTTTTGCGTACAAAGGGAAATTGATTATCATATAAAAGAGAAAACAATTACAAAAGAGAAGACAATAGAATAGCTTTTGTATATTTCACAGAAAAATATTTGGCAATTTAGGAAAGAACAAAATAGCGCACTGCTTCGGCAGGGCGTTTTTAAGTTTCAGAAGTCAGATAATATAGTTAGAAGAAATGAATTTTGTTCTTGTGGAAATGGAAATGATACAAATATTGTCATAGTAAGAAGTGAAAAAATTGAGTCAGGGGCATTAAATTACCATTGAAAATTATTCATAAATAATTTCTAAAAATAGCTAAGAATAAGAATACTTTTGAAGCTTTATATAAGAATTCGCAATAAAAATAGTAAACAACAAGAAAATTTACTAATAAAAGTGGCATCAAAAACTGATGCAAAAACTAAAAATTGACATCAAAAAGTGGTGTCAAAACCGAAAATTGACATCAAAAAGTGGTGTCATACATAAAACATGGCGCTGAAAAGCAACGCGATAACATAAAAAAGAGTTTTAGGGGAATTTGGACTACCGGAAATTCTAGTTCATCAAACACATATTTTTGATTACAATGTCCATTTTCTGCATAATAATGTCCATTTTCTGCACTGGCTATTGAACAAGTTTAGTAATTACAGTAGATTTAACCTAAATGATACGGAATTTGAATTGATACTATTCGGGGTCATTTGACGAATAGAGAATGATTTATTGTTTTTTATGCAAAAAACCTACCGCTCGTGCAAAAAAATATACCGTTGGTGCAAAACCTATTGAAAAATTATTTTATTTGTAACAAACTATGTAAAATTGATAGGGATAGATGGAGGGGATTTTTTGGCTAAAAAACCATTTTTCATACCGTTTACGTTGTATTTCATACCGTTTGCGTTATAGATATAGCTAATTAGGGTAAAAAAGGTTACAATATATCCCCAAAACAGACAATAGTTCATAGACTAATACATTTCAAAGCATTCCTATAGAGAATGAAATTTGAACTTTGACAAAATAAAATCTCCCCGT
>N._stephensi_709_foregut__coassemble_42_pt1 | contig 47413 bp, 42 predicted proteins | sample N__stephensi_709_foregut__metabat2_low_PE_012 | metagenome-assembled genome bin N | reverse complement strand
TTTTGAAAAAGAAAGCCCCCCAAGCCGTAATACAAAGCCGGGAGGCAGAATCTTTTCCTTTGCCGGGGATTTCTTAAATGGTGGGGCTTGCAACAAAGGTGCGGATAAGTTAAGATAGGAAAAGAGCGAAAAACGAAAAGACCGGAAAACGAAAAGAGCGGAAATGATAAGCGGGGAATCAGAAAGATAAAAGAAAAAACTGCAAAGGAAGTTATATAACAGGCAGAAATAATTTGAGGAGGGTTTGTAAAAATGATAGATTTAAAAGGACGGCATTTTTTGAAGCTGTTGGATTATACGCCGGAGGAGATTACCTATCTTCTGGATTTGGCGGCTGAATATAAGGATAAAAAGAAAAAAGGGATTCCGGTTGATACCTTGAGGGGAAAAAATGTGGCGCTGATTTTTGAAAAGACAAGCACCCGTACCAGATGCTCCTTTGAGGTGGCGGCTCATGATTTGGGCATGGGAAGTACTTATTTAGACCCTGCAGGTTCCCAGATTGGGAAAAAGGAGAGTATAGCGGATACCGCAAGGGTGTTAGGAAGAATGTATGAAGGCATTGAATACAGGGGCTTTGACCAGGCGATTGTGGAGGAGCTGGCGGAATATGCGGGAGTGCCTGTCTGGAACGGGCTGACCAATGAGTTTCATCCTACACAGATGTTAGCGGACCTTTTGACAATCAGGGAGCATTTGGGAGAGCTGAAGGGGAAAAAGGTTGCTTACATGGGAGACGCCCGTTATAATATGGGCAATTCCTGGATGGTAACCTGCGCTAAGATGGGAATGGATTTTGTGGCGTGTGCGCCAAAGAAATATTTTCCGGCAAAGGAGCTGGTAGAAACCTGCGAACAGATAGCAAAGGAAAACGGTGGCACCATTACCCTGACAGAGGACGCCATGGCGGGAACTAAGGATGCGGATGTCATTTATACGGACGTATGGGTTTCCATGGGCGAGCCGGACGAGGTATGGGAAGAGAGGATTAGGGAGCTTTCCCCTTACCGGGTCAACAGTAAGATTATGGATAACGCTAAAGAAACGGCGGTTTTCATGCACTGTCTGCCCGCCTTTCATGATTTAAAGACCAAAATTGGCGCACAGATGGGAGAAAAATTTGGCATTACGGAAATGGAAGTGACCGACGAGGTTTTTGAATCTGACAGGTCCGTGGTTTTTGACGAGGCGGAAAACCGTATGCATACGATTAAAGCTGTTATGGCTGCGACGCTGGGTGCATAGATGGCATCATTTGCAATGAATGAAACGCAAGGAATGATTTAGGAGAGATGCTTACATGAAAGCAGAGATATTAACCCTGCTGCGGGAACGGGACGGCTATGTTTCGGGGCAGGAGCTTTGCAACCGGTTCGGCGTTTCCAGGACGGCGGTTTGGAAGGCAGTCAACCAGCTAAAGGAAAACGGTTATGAAATAGAAGCGGTGCCCAACAAGGGCTATCATCTTGTGGGGCAGGAGGATGTTTTAAATGAAAATGAAATTGCCAGCAGGCTGAAAACCAAGTGGGCAGGAAGACAGCTTCATTATGCAAAGGTAACCGGTTCCACCAATTTAGATGCCAAGAGTCTTCTTGAAAACGGCGCGCCGGAGGGCGTGTTGGCAGTAGCGGGAGAACAAAACCAGGGCAGGGGCAGGAGAGGCAGAAGCTGGCAGTCTCCGCCGGATACCAATATTTATATGACTCTGGGGCTTCGTCCGGATTTCCAGCCGGATTTAGCGCCTATGATTACGCTCATTGACGCCATGGCAGTGGCGGAAGCGGTGGAGGAAATCTGTGGTCTGAAGGCGCAGATTAAATGGCCCAACGATGTGGTTATCGGTGGCAGGAAAATCTGCGGCATCCTTACGGAAATGAGCACGGAGGCAAACGGCTATATCCAGTATGTGGTTATCGGCACGGGCATTAATGTCAATGTTATGGAGTTTCCGGAGGAAATCAGGGATAAGGCGACCTCCCTTTGTATAGAAAAGGGGGAAAAGGTCCTGCGGGCGCCCATTGTGGCAAAATGTATGGAGTGCTTTGAAAAATATTATGAAAAATTTTTGGAGACCATGGATTTATCCCTTCTCATGGAGGATTATGGAAAACGGCTGATTAATAAAAATGAACGGGTCAAGGTGTTGGACCCCCAAAATGAATTTGTAGGAATTGCAAGGGGCATTGACAAAAAGGGCGAGCTTCTGGTGGAAAAGCCGGACGGCAGCATAGAAGCCGTTTATGCGGGAGAGGTCAGCGTCAGGGGCGTATACGGATATGTGTAATGGCTGTAGGGTCATGGAACATACGGAAACGTAAGATGAATAAAGGCTGCAAGGTCATGGAGCATACGGAAACATAAGATGAATAAAGGCTGCAGGGTCATGGAGCATACGGAAACGTAAGATGAATAAAGGTTGCAAAAGTATAAGGATAGGACAGAAATATTGCGGACAGGTCCGTATAAGAAAAGCAGAGGCATAGAGGATGAGCGATAAAACGGAGCAGATAAAGGATGATGAGGGCAGAACCCCCGACGGACGCATGGTTTTATGCGCGGCAAATAAATATGAGATGAAATACTTCTTTAATAAGACCTTTCAGTCCCTGCCGGAATCCATTCAAAACGAACTTCATATTATCAGCGTTCTCTTTGCGCAGGAAGTAGGCGGCATTTTCAAAATCGTTTTTGAAGAGGACGGAGACATTACCATGGAAACGGAGGCTTTGGAGGATGATATTCTCTACGATGACATTTCCGCAGGGCTTCTGGTGGCGGAAATCAAAAGGACGAGACAGGAAATGTTTGAGTCCCTGAGCCTGTATTACAAGGTGTTTGTTTTAAAGGAAAATCCGGACTATGAATGAAAATTTTGAGAGTTACTCGGCATAAACAGCATGGAATGATTGACAGGCAGAAACAAACGGGGTAGAAGATGAAAATATTACAAATAGGCGGCTTAGTTTTAGACAGCCCGGTAATTTTAGCTCCCATGGCAGGCGTTACGGACCTGCCGTTTCGTTTGCTGTGCAGGCGGAAGGGAGCGGGGCTTTTATGTATGGAGATGGTCAGCGCCAAAGCAATCTATTATCATAACCGCAACACGGAGGAGCTTCTGCGAATCCATCCGGAGGAAACGCCGGTTTCCTTACAGCTTTTCGGCTCCCAGCCGGAGCTGATGGCGGAAATGGCAAAAAGAATAGAGGAAAGACCTTTTTCCGTACTGGACATTAATATGGGCTGTCCCGTTCCCAAGGTGGTCAATAACGGGGAAGGCTCCGCCCTTATGAAGGACCTTGGGCTTGCAGGAAGGATTATGGCTGCGGTGGTAAAGGCGATAAAAAAGCCTGTTACGGTTAAAATCAGAAAGGGCTTTGACGACGAACATGTCAATGCCGTGGAGATGGCAAAAATTGCGGAGGACTGCGGCGTGGCTGCCATTGCGGTGCACGGGCGCACAAGGGAGCAGTATTACAGCGGGAAAGCGGATTGGGATATTATCAGACAGGTCAAGGAGGCGGTATCCATTCCAGTTATCGGAAACGGGGATGTGAAGACCCCGAAAGACGCCAAGGCGTTATTAGACGCCACAGGCTGTGACGGCATTATGGTGGGAAGGGCTGCAAGAGGAAATCCCTGGATTTTTAAGCAGATAGAGGATTACCTTTCCGAAGGAATCATGCCGGAGCCTGTCCCTAAAGAGGAAATCCGCCAAACGATTTTAGAACATGCAGAGCTTATGACGGAATATAAGGGCGAATACATTGCAGTCAGGGAAATGAGGAAGCATGTATCCTGGTATACGGCAGGGATGCACGATTCGGCAAAATTCCGCAGGAAAATCAACGCCATGGAGACTATGGAGGAATTAAAGGAAGGGGTAAACGCATTATTCCTATAAAAATGCATAAAATGACGGGGCGGGCATAAAATGAAACTATGAAGAAAAAGTTTTTTTTAAGCCGTAATAACACCCCGGAGGATGAAGAAGCCTTTATTGAAATCCCGGTAAAAACAAAATATATTTTATGTTTCCCGCCCAGAGAAATGCTGGCGGGAAATTTTTTCAGCCAGGTGAAAAAAATTGTTTGGTGGAAGCCTTGTGAAAAGAACCGTTATGGGTATGAAGCGGCTTCTGTAGGGGAAAGGGAAAAACCGGGAGAGGCGGGAGGACGAATCCGAATTGGGGATACGGTATGCGTCTTTATGGAAAATGCGCCGAGGACGGGAAGGGGAGATTTTTTTACCAAAAGGTGGGCGGATTGGAAGATAAAAAAATATATGCGGGAGATAGAAAAGGAAAAAACGGATACGGTATGCGACGTTTATCGGATGAAATACAGGCAGGACTATCCCTACAGCCTGCGGCTGCATTTTGCGGAAAATTTTCTGGAAAACCTGGATTTTGGCAGAAAAACCAGAATTGGGATAGTGGAGGGAAATATGCTGGGAAGGCAGGATTTAATCGCCCTGCTCAGAAGCTGCTATGACAAAATGAATTTTCTCACGATTTTTGCAAAGGATGGAGAATTTTACCGGGAACTGGTGGAGGACGCCTGGGAGCAGTACGGGCTTGCCATCACGGTTACGCCCTCCTTTGGGGAACTGGCGTTTTGCAATTATGTGCTGGACTGTACGGCAATGCCCTTTGACGGCAATATCCGGTGCGGCAAGGGCTGTTTTTTCTTCTCCCTTTTGGGGGACCAGAAGAAAATCAGGAGCTTGAGGAAGGCGGGAGGGGAAATAACTTTTGATTCCTGTGCTAACGTTCTTGACAGGGCTTTTCATAATAAGGTATAATACCTTAGTTAATCGGGGCGGGATATGTCTTTATTTCCAGGGATATATGCCGGAACCTACAGAAAGAAGGGTATCTCATGGAAGCGAAGAAAAATATTTTAACGTACGAGGGTTTAAAGAAATACGAAGACGAATTACATGATTTGAAGGTAGTCAAAAGAAAAGAAGTTGCCCAAAAAATCAAAGAAGCAAGGGAGCAGGGCGACTTATCCGAAAATGCCGAATATGATGCGGCAAAGGACGAGCAGCGCGATATCGAAGCGCGTATTGAAGAATTGGAAAAAATCTTAAAGAATGCGGAAGTTGTCGTAGAAGATGAAGTGGATTTGGACAAAATCAACATCGGCTGCGTTGTTAAGATTAAAGATATGGAAATGAAGCAGGATTTGACGTACAAAATTGTAGGCTCTACCGAGGCAAACAGCTTAAAAGGCAAGATTTCCAACGAATCCCCCGTAGGGAAAGCGTTGATTGGCGCCAAGGTAGGGGAGACCGTTAAGGTGGAAGTGCCTGCCGGTGTATTAAAGTATAAGGTTTTGGAAATCCAGAGGGCGTCCGAGGTATAGGGACCGGATTTTGGATAGAAGCACCGTTATGGTAATAGGAGAAAAGAAATGGCAGAACAGAATAAGCAGAATCAACAGCCTAAGGAGCAGGATATCAACCAGCTTTTAAAGGTGCGCCGGGAGAAGCTGGCAGCCCTTCAGGAAGCGGGAAAGGACCCTTTTCGGATTACGAAATTTGATGTGACCCACCACAGCACGGATATTAAGGATAACTTTGCAGAGATGGAAGGAAAGAAAGTGACCGTTGCAGGGCGCATTATGTCCAAACGTGTCATGGGAAAGGCGTCCTTTTGCAATGTACAGGATTTGAAAGGCAATATCCAGTCTTATGTGGCAAGGGACAGCATCGGGGAGGAATCCTATGCTGATTTCAAAAAATACGACGTAGGCGATATTGTGGGAATTTCGGGAGAAGTATTCAAGACAAAGACCGAAGAGATTTCCATTCACGCAGAAAGCGTGACCCTGCTTTCCAAGAGTTTGCAGATACTGCCGGAAAAATATCATGGACTGACCAATACGGATATCCGTTACCGCCAGCGGTATACGGATTTGATTATGAATGAAGAGGTAAAGGAAACCTTTGTAAAGCGGTCAAAGATTATTTCTTCTATCAGGAGATTCTTGGACGGACAGGGCTTTATGGAGGTGGAAACCCCCATGCTCGTATCCAATGCGGGCGGCGCTGCGGCGAGACCCTTTGAGAGCCATTATAACGCCTTGGATGAGGATGTGAAGCTTCGCATTTCCTTGGAGCTTTATTTGAAGAGGCTGATTGTGGGCGGTCTGGAAAGAGTTTATGAAATCGGACGCGTGTTTCGTAATGAAGGGCTGGACACCAGACACAACCCGGAGTTTACCCTGATGGAGTTATACCAGGCTTACACCGATTACAACGGCATGATGGATTTGACGGAAAATATGTTCCGCCATGTGGCAGAAGAGGTGTGCGGCACCACAATGGTTCCTTACGGGGAATATGTGATTGATTTGGGCAAGCCTTTCTCGCGCATGACCATGATTGAAGCGGTTAAGAAATATACGGGCATTGATTTTGACGAGGTTGCCGACACTGCGGCAGCGAAGAAGCTGGCGGATGAAAAGGACGTCCACTATGAAGACAGGCACACGAAGGGCGATATTTTAAACCTGTTCTTTGAAGAGTTTGTGGAAGAAAACCTGATTCAGCCCACCTTCATTATGGACCATCCGGTGGAAATCAGCCCCCTTACCAAGAGGAAACCGGACAAGCCCGACTACGTGGAGCGTTTTGAGCTGTTTATTACTGCAAGGGAAATGTGTAACGCTTATTCCGAGTTAAACGACCCTATCGACCAGCGGGAGCGTTTCAAGGCGCAGGAAGCGGCGCTGGCAGCAGGCGACGAAGAAGCCAACACCACGGATGAGGATTTCCTCAACGCCCTGGAAATCGGTATGCCTCCCACAGGCGGCATCGGGTATGGCATCGACAGGCTGGTTATGCTTTTGACCAATGCACCGGCGATTCGGGATGTGCTGTTGTTCCCGACGATGAAGTCCATCGACAAGTAAAAATGCCGAAAAGTCAAGGGATTTGAGATTTGAAAAGCCAGAAATTCGTATAAATTTAGCTTGTATTTTTTATCTCTATATGAAAAAACTAAATGTAACGCATTTTTTACCTGGTTTTCGCCCAATATAATTGTTTTTCTCCCAATAACATAGTATAATTGGGAGAAAGAAAAATAAACTTGGGAGAAGGATGATAGTGTGAAGACTTTTGATTATTCAAAATTAGCGGACAGAACCTGGGATAATGAAATAGTATCCTATCTTACGCAAATTCATGAATTTAAAGGAAGACAGGAATTATATATCAGACAGAAACCGGTAGAACTGGAACGTCTTGTAGAGATAGCTAAAATACAAAGTACCGAAGCTTCCAACAGAATTGAAGGAATCGTAACAACCAGTGCCCGTCTTAAGCAGCTTGTTGAAAATAAGACAACTCCCAGGAATAGAGACGAAAAGGAAATCCTGGGATATAGAAATACATTGAACATTGTTCATGAAAGTCATGAGCATATATCTGTTACGCCCAATTATATTTTGCAGTTACATGGTAAATTGCTTAAGCATACAGCATTTTCGTATGGGGGAAAATTCAAAACAACGGCTAATGAAATTGCCAAGACATTACCTGACGGAACAAAGGAAGTTATTTTTTATCCGTTGAAGCCATATGAGACACCTGATGCAGTAATGTCATTGTGTGAAGCATATAGAAATGAATTGGACAAGGGGATTGTTGACCCATTGATTCTTATTCCATGTTTTATATTGGATTTCCTTTGCATACATCCGTTTAATGATGGTAATGGAAGAATGAGTCGTCTGTTAACATTGCTGTTGTTATATAAAAATGGATATATGGTTGGTCAATATATCAGTATTGAAAAGGCTATTGCGGATACAAAAGAAAGTTATTATGATATGCTTGCAGCCGCTGATCAGGGGTGGCATACGGATGAAAATGACCCGAAGGAGTTTATTAAGTATATGCTTGGTATTATTCTTTCTTGTTACAGAGAATTTGAAAGTCGTGTAGGTTTTGCATGGCAGTCAGGGGCGAAAAGTACTTCATATGATATTGTTAAGCGATATGCCAATTCTACAATAGGTACATTTACGAAACAGGATGCACTGGCAGGCTGTCCGACTCTTGGAAGTTCCTCTGTAGAATCAGCATTAAAAAAACTGGTTAGTGAAGGTGTAATTGAAAGGATTGGTTCAGGGCGAAAAACACATTATGTAAGAAAAGAAGAGTAAGTGCAGCAAAGGTGCAGGAACTGTTCGATATCGTCATTGTACAGGAATATGAAAAACTATAACCTCTTAATTATGTGATAATCAAGGGATATTCCAAAGAAGTGAATTGGAATATCCCTTTTTGATTATTTATTCTTCAAAAATTAAAAAACAGTTGAAAAGACGTCACGAAAATTGCATAATTATCGTAACAAAATAAGGGGAATGGTTTTATGGATAAATTTATAATCTTAAGTATCTTTATATTGGTTCTCTTATTGCCCACGGTCATTTTTTCCATGATAATAAAGAGCGTCCCAAAGCTGAAGATGCGGGATAGCGCACCGTATCTGGACAAAATAAGTACAATCAAAGATTGTGTGAATGTTCATCCTGCCGGAGAAGAGGATGTGGAAAAAATAAAGAGAAGAATTCAACACGGTATAGGGATTATTACATTGACCATACTGATAGATATTCTTGCAATCATCGGGCTGATAAACATTGCCAGGGTAGAAAGAGTTGCAGCGGGCTATATTGCAGTTTATATTGCGGTACTGGCGGCATTAAGCGCGGTCTGTTTATATAAAGGAATTAAGCATATGCAAGTATTCCGGACGATTCAGAAAAATGATAAATGGTCTGTGGTTATGCATCAGGGCAGACCGGCGGGCATTATAAAAGGATAGGTTTTATATGCAAAAACAGCGAAAGGGGAATAAGCCATGGGAAGAAAAATAGCTGCGGGGATTGGATTGTGGTTACTAATAAAGGCTTCGCTTAATTTAATCCTTGGATTCAGGGTGGAAAATATCATAATCCTGCTTATAACCATGATAATCGTGTACATGTTTAGATTGGGCGTGCCTTATCTTAATTATATTACTTCGGTTTTGCTGGCAATCGTGGTTGTTAAAAATCTGCCCTATAATATTATCCATTTTCAGATCCTGTATTTAGCTGAAGCGGTAATAGATGTGGTTTGCATCGTTATTCTGGTTGCCAATCAAGAAGTGAAAAAACACTTTGAAAGACTGTGAGGAAGCGGATATGGAAAGAGGACAAACCAAAATATACAAATTCTACGGCTGGGAACATGCGGACGTTTCCGCCATAACAGATGATTACAGCGGAATCAAAACTCCAAGGGATTTATACGACGCCCTGTCCAAAATCTGGTGTGAGGACACCTGCGCTCCCAGGATGCGCCATGAATGGTCGCCGGAAAACAAAACCCTCGGACAATGCTCCATTACCGCATTCCTGGCACAGGACATTTTTGGCGGCAGGGTATACGGGATTTTAAGACCCGGCGGAAATTACCATTGCTACAATGTGGTCGGGGACTGCTGCTTTGATTTAACCAGCGAGCAGTTTGGCGGGGAAACGCTTTCATATGAGGACAACCCCGAACAGCTCCGGGAAGTTCATTTTGCTAAGGAGGAAAAACGCCTGAGATATGAATATCTGAAGGAGGAACTAAAGCGTAAGGCGAATTAAATTGAAAGATGAATTAATTCTCCTTACCACTAAAGAATTTGTAAAAACTGCCGATACTAATAATAAGACATAGCACAATCCATGGAAGGAGGAGAGTCTTATGCGTATTGGTGCATATACACAGATACAGCAGGTTTATAACACGACAAAATCGGCAAAAGTATCGAAAACACAAAAGAAGGGATTCTCAGATGCGTTATCTATTTCGGGTGCAGGAAAGGATATGCAGACTGCAAAGACTGCTTTATCAGAGACGCCGGATATCAGAACAGACCTTGTAAATGATATTAAAGCACAGATAGATGCAGGGGCTTATGGAGTAAGCGGGGAAAGCTTCGCTGACAAGCTCTTAGAGAAATTCAATCAGGGCAGTCTGGCTCTGTAGGAAATGAGGTAATTCCAATGGCTAGTTTAATGGAGAATCTGATTGGTCTTCTGGAACAGGAAAATGGTGAATATGAAAAGCTGTTGGAATTATCCATGCAGAAAACTCCGGTTATTATTGAAGGGGACATTCCAAAACTGGAAAAAATCACGGATGAGGAACAAATTATTGTAGGCAAGGTAAACCGTCTCGACAAGGAACGGGAACAGGTAATGCAGGATATTGCCACAGTATTGAACAAGGATGTTCAAACACTGAAGCTGAGTAAGCTCACAGCGCTTTTGTCGGGAAGACCGGCTGAACAGAGGAAGCTGTCAGAAATTCATGCTAAGCTGAAGATTACCATGAACCAGATGGTACGGGTTAATAACCAGAACAGGGACTTGATTCAAAGCTCGCTGGAAATGGTACAGTACAACATGAATGTGTTAAAAAGCATGAACGCAGCTCCGGAAACCGCTAATTATACGCGGGAGGCATACAATTCGGGAAGCACAATGGGATATGAGCAGAAGGGATTTGATGCCAAGCAATAGCTGGTAAAGAGGTGATATCTTATGGGATTATTTGGAAGTTTATATATTGGTGTATCCGGATTGCAAACAAGTCAAGATGCTCTTAATACCGTAGCCCACAACCTGTCTAACGTAGACACACAAGGGTATACAAGACAGCAGGTTGCCCAGGCTGACAGAAGCTATAACAACATATCTAAAGACGCAAATATTATTTCCTACAAACAAACAGGACTGGGAGTATATTATTCCAGGGTAAGACAGGTAAGGGACTATTTTCTGGACCAGACATACAGGAGAGAAGCGGGACGGATGTCCTTTTACCAGGTTTCCTACTCTACCTTTACCCAGGTGGAGGATTTGCTTGGGGAATTTACCGGAAAATCCTTTAGCGAGACGATGGAAAATTTAAGGGAAGCGGTGGATGAGCTGGCGAAAGAACCGGCAAGCACTGTCAGACAGGGGCTTTTGATACAGCGTGTCAGCCAGTTTTTACAGCGTGCTAAAACTACATATAATGATTTGTGCAGTCTGCAGGACAATTATAATGTCCAGGTAAAGAGTGGAATTGAAAGGGTCAATACTGTTGCAAGCAGAATTCATGAGCTGAATAAACAGATATGCTGTATTGAATTGGGAGGCTATGAGCACGCCAACGATTTAAGGGATGAAAGAAATTCCCTCCTGGATGAATTGGGGGGACTTATCAATATAGAATATAAAGAAGATTTTGACGGTGCCATTATTATTAAGGCGGAGGGTCATCAGCTGGTTTCCAGGACGGCGGTTTATGAGCTGGCAGTTACAGCAGACCCGGACAATGGTTTTTATACGCCCTATTGGAAAATGGACGCTAAGAAAACGACTTTGGCTAACGGGACAGAGGTGCCGGATATCAGCAACTGCAAGGTGTTTGATTTAACCCAGGTTATGTCCACGGAAAAGAATACGGATATTGGTTCCATTAAGGCGCAGCTTCTTGCCAGGGGAGACCATAGGGCGAATTACACGGATTTGGAAACAGATGTGGATACCTACAATACCAATATTGCCCAGTCCATTATTATGAATGTCCAGGCGGAATTCGATAATATGGTACATATTGTAGCAACGAAAATGAACGAGGTTCTTGCTTCGGCGGCGGATGCGGACAACGACTATCTTGTGGATAAAGACGGAAATCCTTTGCAGCTGTTCCAGAAGATTACCTCTCCGGGCTATGATGAAAATGGCGTTTATGTACCGGAGGATGCATCGCCGGGGCAGGCAAGCACTCTGTATACTACGGCGAATATGATTATCAATCCCGATTTGGTAAAGACGCCGTCTCTTTTGAAATTTATCAATGGGGAGAAAAAAGAGGATTTTGCAGTAGCGAAGCTTTTACAGGATGTGTTTACCGATGAGGAATATGTTTTAAATCCTAACAATACAAACAGGTGCAATGTGATGGATTACTATTCCAATATTGTGGACCAGATTGCAATCGGCGGTTCGGTATTTAAAAGTGTTTACGATAACCAGACGACAACGGTGGACAGCACCGAGTACAAGAGACAGCAGGTGGTGGGAGTATCCGACGATGAGGAGCTTAGCAATATGATTAAGTTCCAGAATGCTTATAATGCTTCCAGCCGTTATATTAATGCGATAGATGAAATGATTGAACATATTATTAACACACTGGGAGCATAAGGAAGGAAGTGGATAAATGTCATCTACATTTTTTGGATTGAATATTGCGTATACAGGGCTTACGGCAGCCAATGCCGGCTTGAATACGACCGGTAATAATATTTCCAATGTAAATACGGAGGGCTATTCCAGACAGCTTGTAACCCAGCAGGCGAGCAATGCTTTAAGAACCTATACTACCTATGGCTGTGCCGGCAGTGGCGTTGACACCATAGGGATTGAGAGACAGCGGGATGCGTTCTATGATTTTAAATATTGGAACAACAATGCCCAGCTGGGGGAATTTGAAGAGCTTCAGTATTATATGAAGCAGATTGAGGATTATTTTAAGGATGATACCACAATCAAGGGATTCTCCACTATTTTTGACGAAATGTATGATGCGCTGGCGGAATTGAAAAAGAATGCAGGAGATTCCACGGCAAAGGAGCAGTTTATCGGATATGCAGGGAATCTGACCTATTATTTTAACACCATGGCTGCAAATTTGGAGCGCATGCAGGATGATGTGAATCTGGAGCTGAAAAACCAGATTGAGCAGATTAATTCCTACGCGTCCGAAATTTCTTCCTTAAACAAACAGATTAACGTCATTGAAATAAACGGCGGCAGGGCGAATGAATTGAGGGACCGCAGGGATTTGATTATTGATAAGCTTTCCAAGATTGTAGATACCAAGGTGGAGGAGCAGGTAATTTATGATTCCAACGACCCTACGAGGACTACGGGAGCCACCCGCTATATTGTTAAGATAGCAGGCGGACAGACGTTGGTAGATTCCTCCAGATATAGTCAGTTGGTCTGTGAGGCAAAACCCAATTATGCCAACAACAACCAGTCCGATGCGGAAGGGCTTTACAATGTTTATTGGGACGATGGAAGGGATTTTTCCATATATGGCGGCAATATCGGCGGCGCACTGCGCGGGCTGATTGAGATGCGTGACGGAAATAACGGGGAAAATTTCCAGGGAACGGTTGCAGATGTGTCCAGGTCCCAGGGCAAGACCCAGGTAAAAGTAGATATAACAGCCGATTATTTAAAGAGTCTTTCCAGCTGTACCCTTCCGGAACAGGGCATTATCAGGCTGGGCAGCTATGAATATTACTATGACAGCTTTAGCGTAACCTATGGCGCCGACGGGAAAATCGAAAGCTATACCTTTACTTTAAGCGATGATGTGACAAAAAACAGACAGCTTCCGGATGCGGGGCGCGTAGGAAAAGAAGCTGCCGTAGGCAATGCGGTGGAATATCAGGGCATTCCCTACTATCAGGAGCAGTTAAACGAATGGGCAAGGGTCTTCTCGGAGGTATTTAACAGGATATTGACCCAGGACGGCAGTGTGGACGGTTATGAGCAGCCGGCGGACGTTCTTTTTATAGCCAATGATGCAATAGACGTAGAGCAGCACAAATTTGTGGCTTCCAGAAGGGATATAACTGCAGGAACGGTTATTACCAGTTCAGATGACAGCTATTATTACCTGACGGCAAAAAATTTCGGTATCAGCATGGATATGCTGGATGATTCCCAGAAGCTTGCTACCCGGACGGTGGCTACCGATGGAGAGAGCAAGTATAATGTCGCTGAGGAATTGATGAAGCTGAGGACGGATACTTCCATGATGAGTTTCAGGGGATGCAGCGCCGGGGATTTCCTGCAATGTATTTTGGCTGACGTGGCGTTAAATGCACAGAGCGCCAATACGTTGACGGACAGCTATACCAGTATTGCGGGAACCATTGACAACCAGAGATTATCCGTCAGCGGCGTGGATTCCGATGAAGAGGCGCTTAGTCTGGTCAGGTTCCAGCATGCTTATAATCTTGCTTCCCAGATGATTTCGGTTTTGACAGAAGTGTATGACAGGCTGATTTTACAGACAGGCGTATAACAGGATAAAACCTGTTACAGACAAGAGGTTCAAAGGTTTAAAAACGGAGGGACAACATGAGAATTACAAACAAAATCATTCAGAACAATGCCATAACCAATATTAACGGAAATAAAATTCTGGAAGATAAGTTGAATAACCAGCTGGCTTCAGGAAGTAAAATCAACAGACCCAGCGATGATCCTGTTGTTGCAATCAGGGCGCTGCGTCTTAGAAGCAATTTAAGCGAGGTAAACCAGTATTACAAGAAAAACGTACCGGATGCCCAGAGCTGGCTGAAAATCACGGAGAGCGCCATAGATACTGCCATCGAAGTTATTACGGACATATACAACGACTGCACTACAGGCTCCGTAGGCTTTAAAACTGCCGAAGACAGGCAGAAGATTCTGGAAAACATGAAGGGATGCAAGGATGAAATCTATGCAATCGGTAATGCCGAAACAGCAGGACGTTATGTGTTTACCGGTTACAGGACCAGCGTACCTCTGGCTTTTGAAAAGGATACTACGTTAAAATATACCATTACGGAACAGTTGGATTCGAACTGTGTATCGGATTATACCTATATTGATACAAAGGATTTGGGCGATATTACAGCATCCAATGCCCTGGGTAATACAACAACAGACCAGGACGTTACCATGAATACGGTACACCGGCTGCGCTTGGCGTATAATACCTGTACGACAACGGCGCCCACCATTGAATATTATGACAGTACAGGCACATTGCAAAGCGTTACGGCAACAACGATGTCCATAAACGGTGCAACGGATCCCTATCTGGAAATGCAGGGGGCGACGGGAAATGCGGCGGTGTTTATTCCTGAAACAGGAGAATTGATTTTAAGCGACGGGCTTTATTCAGAGCTTCAGAATGTAAAAGATATAGCGGGAACTACCGATGCAGACGGAAACGAGATTGATGAAGGAGAAATCCGCGTTACCTATGAAAAGGAAGAGTGGAAAAAGAATGAGCTTCGTCCGGAGCATTATTTCTATTGTGAAACACCTGCGGATAATGCGTCGGGAAGACTGGTTTATAACGAGCAGTATCTGACCAACCAGAAGGATGATGATACCAGACAGATTATCTCCTATGACGTGGGATTCGGGCAGGAGGTGCGCGTCAATACCCTTGCCAATGAAGTGTTCGGACATGAGATTGCCCGTGACTTGGAGGGCATGATAGCCAATGTAGAGGCTGTCATTGAAATGGAAGGAATTGTTTCCACGTTAGAGGGGTTGATAGAGAAGGAGACGGATCCGGCAAATACGGACAGTCTCAACGACAGGCTGACTGCGGCGAACAAAGCGCTTACTTATTTGCGGGATAAAATGGAAAAGGATTTTGAAAGCGGCATTACGCGGAGTCAGGAATATTTAAGCCGTGCCAATACTGCACTGACAGGTGTGGGAAACAGAGGGGCAAGACTGGATTTGGTAGAAAACCGTCTGTCCTCCCAGCAGAGCAACTTCAAAACGCTGGCGGAGGAAAACGAAGGCATTGATCCGGCAGAGGTGGCTGTGGAATTAAGCAGCGTGGAGCTTTCTTATAATGCGGCTTTGATGGCTACGGGCAAAATTACACAGACAACTTTGCTGAATTATCTATAAGATGTAAAAGGGTAAAAGGGAGGCAGAAAAATGGAAGCAGAAACAAGACTATTTGGAAAAATTAATATCGAGGATAATAAAATCATCCATTTTGTCGGCGGATTGGTAGGATTCCCCGAAATGAAAGATTTTGCACTGATTCATGATGGGGAAGACGGTGCAGGAAACGGGGTGCAGTGGCTCCAGTCCATGCAGGACGGCAATTTTGCCCTTCCCGTAGTCAATCCCCTTCAGATTCTGGAGGACTATAATCCGGTTATAGAGGACGAACTTTTGACTCCCTTAGGAGAGCTGTCGCCCGAGGATATGCTGGTGTTAGTAACCATTACCGTCCCTTCGGACATTACAAAGATGACAGTCAACTTAAAGGGACCCATTGTCATCAACGCAAAGAATTGTCTGGCGTGCCAGGTAATAGCGGAAAATGACGGACTTGAAGTGAAATTCCCTGTCTATGATATCCTGAAGGCAAAAAAGGAGGGCAAGTGATATGTTAGCATTATCCAGAAAAAAAGGCGAAGCCCTTGTAATCAACAATAACATCGAAATCACTGTTCTTGAAGTGAAGGGGGAACAGGTAAAGCTGGGAATCAGCGCACCCAAGGAGGTGCCCGTATACCGCAAGGAGGTATATGTACAGATTCAGGAGTCCACAAAAGAGGCTGCGGCTTCGGAATCATTGGATGCTTTGAAGAAATTGTTCTAAACTCATTGCAAATTTAGGGAAAAATGTTTATGATATTTATAAACATTTTTCTTTTTTTGCCGATATACATTACAAGATATCAGATATTGCGTAACTATCGCAAAAAGTAACAAATAACATTTTTTCACATGGAGGTGGAGAATATGGCACTTGAACCATTAGGAAGTATTATGACAGTCCAGACGCAGGCAGTCGCAAAGACTGAGCCTGTACAGCCTGTTTCGGGAAGCACGGAAGCAAATCCCCAGGTTGAAAAGATTGCCCCGGATTCCACAACGGTTGTTGTGGCAAAGGCGGACGGCAAGAAAGACGGGACCTCTAACGAGGCACAGTATCAGAATCAGCAGCCTACCAACGAACAGATTAAGCAGGCAGTTGAGAAGCTCAATAAGAGCATGACCAATTCGGAAGCGGTATTTGGCATCCACGAAGCGACGCAGAGAGTGACGATTAAGATTGTCGATAAAGAGTCCAAAGAGGTTATCAAAGAGCTGCCCCCGGAAAAGACCCTTGATATGATTGCAAAGGTCTGGGAGATGGCGGGCATTTTAGTAGATGAGAGAAGATAGGAGGAGTTCCCATGGCTATTAGATTGACAGGATTAAATTCCGGACTGGATACCGAGAGCATGATTACCGAGCTTGTCAGCGCTAAGAAGGTATCGGTTAATAACTTAAAGAAAGCACAAACAAAATTAAGCTGGAAGGTGGATGCGTGGAAATCGCTGAACACCAAGATTCTCAGCATGTACAGCACGATTGATAAGCTGCGTTTTGACAGCGCATACGTAAAGAAAAAATCAACGGTTTCCCAGACAGGTATCTTATCTGTTGTTGCAGGGGAGACTTCCGTTAACGGCGTGCAGACAGCCAGCGTACACAGCCTGGCAAAAGCAGGTTATCTGACAGGCGGCAAATTAAAGACCGCGGACGGCGGCAAGGTAACTGCGGATACCAAAGTGACGGATTTGGGCGTCGCAGCAGGTTCATCCTTTCAGATTAACGGCAAGGATGTTACCATTGATGAAAATACAACCATGTCAGGTCTTGTAAGCCAGTTAAAGGCAGGCGGGGTTAACGTTAACTTTGATGAAAACCAGCAGAGATTATATATCAGTGCAAAGGAAACCGGTAAGGATAATGATTTCTCCTTTACCGGGGATGAAGATTTGTTAAAGACCCTGGGATTGGTTGAGGATGCGTCCAATCCTGACGGTGCGGTTAAGATTAAAGGCGAAGATGCGGTTATGTACTTAAACGGTGCGAGGTATGAGTCCACGACCAATACCTTCCAGATTAACGGCACTACATATACCGCAACGGGCGTATCCGATAAAAATGCAGACGGCACCTTTAAGGAGCTTAGCATTACGACTATGGATGATTACGACGGTATTTATGATACCATCAGGAATTTCTTTAATCAGTACAACACGCTGATCAATGAGATGGATAAGCTGTATAATGCGGATTCCGCAAAGGATTATGAACCGTTGCTTTCCGAAGAGAAGGAAGCTTTGACGGAGACTGAGGTTGAGGAATGGGAGAAGAAGATTAAGGATTCCCTTCTCAGGAAGGATTCGTCCCTGAATTCCGTTATTTCTTCCATGACAACCGCCATGATGGGTAAAGTTTCCGTAAATGGCAAGGATATGTATTTATCCAGCTTTGGCATTGCCACATTGGGCTATTTCAATGCCGAGGATAATGAAAAGCATGCATATCATATTGCGGGAGATCCTAACGATACGAATACCTCAGAAAATACGGACGTCTTGAAATCCATGATTGCCAGCGATCCGGAGACGGTTAAATCCTTCTTCTCGCAGTTGGCAAACAATCTGTACAAATCCATGGGAACTACATTGGAAAGAATACCGGATTTCAAGAGCTACAGAAAGGTATACAACGACCAGCAGTTAGATAAAGAGCTTGAAGACTACACGACCAAGATCCAAAAGGCGGAAGAAGCCCTGACAGCTTATGAAGATAAGTGGTATGACAAATTTGCACAGATGGAGACGGCGCTTTCCAAGCTTTCTTCCAAGCAGAATGCTATCAGCGCATTATTTACGTCATAAGATTATGCGAAGAAAACGGCTTCTGTATGGCTGTAATTCATAAGGAGTAACGGAAATGGCAATGATAGGAAACCCATATGCTAAATATCAGGACAGTAAGATTTTAACCGCATCGCCTGCGGAATTGACGCTGATGCTGTATGAGGGAATCATCAAGTTTACGAATATAGGCATTACGGCTATTGAGAATCGGGAATTTCAGAAAGCGAATACTAATATTTTGAAAGCGGAGCGGATAGTAGACCATCTATCCGCTACGCTTAATGATAAGTATCCGGTATCCAATGATTTTCGCAATGTATACGACTGTATTATGCAGGCACTGATTCAGGGCAACATGAGAAAAGATATAGCGGAATTGGAGCGGGCATTGGAATACAGCCGGATGATTCGTGATACATGGAAGGACGTTATGAAGACAGTTGAAAAGGGGAAGGGAACGTGACAAACGAACTACAGTTACTGATTGAGTCATTGGAAAAGAAAAAGGGAATCTTAAAGGATATTCTTCAAAAGAGCAGGCAGCAGGGAGAAGCAGCATCGGCGGAGCAGTTTGATGCGGAGCAGTTTGATTCCCTGGTAGATGAAAAGTCAGAGCTGCTTGTCCGGATGGATGAAATGGACCAGGGCTTTGATTCTACCTTTAACCGGATTAAGGAAGAACTGCTTGCAAACAAGGATACCTACAAAAAAGAAATTGCCCGTATGCAGGGATTGATTAGGGAAACTGTGGATTTAGGGGCTCAGATTCATGCTACGGAGGTCAGGACAAAGGAAAGCTTGGAGCGTACCCTAAAAAACAATCGTCAGGAATTATTAAAAAGAAGAACCTCGTCTAAATCAGTGAGGGATTATTATAAGGCAAACAGTCAGCTGGATTTTGTAGGGTCTTATTTTATAGACCAGAAGAAGTAATACAAAATAAAAAGGGCACTCTTAAACATGAGTGCCTTTTCTTATAAACAGGAGAGCGGAGAAATTAGTATGCATTTTCCAAAAAGCTATTTTGAAGATGAGGTAAGGGATGGGTTTTATGTTTCCGGTATGGTAAAACGGTCTTGGGCTGTCCAGTTGGAGATTTTAGAAGTTGTGGATAAAATATGCAGGAAACATGGGCTTCAATATTTTGCCGATGGGGGAACTCTTTTAGGTACAGTGCGTCATAAGGGATTTATACCATGGGATGATGACGTAGATATTTGTCTGAAACGGAGGGACTATGAAACCTTTGCGAAGGTCGCCTTAGAGGAACTGCCGGAAGGCTGGGTTATGCTCAATTTTGAACAGTCGCTAAAAGAAAACTACAAATATACTAATTTCGTAATCCGTATTTGTAACGGCAGAACGGTTCATTTAAACAGCGCTTCTTTGAAGAAATTTTGCGGCTTTCCATATATAGCGGGGATAGATATTTTTTCCCTGGATGGCGTAGCCCCGACTGAGAAAGAGGATGAAATGCTGCAAAAGGAAATAGAAACGGTTTCTACCATGGCGGACGTCATAGACGATATGGAGGCAAAAGAAAAAGAGGATTATCTATTGCAGACAGAAAAGACATTTGGAGTAAAGTTTGAGCGTGATAAACCATTAGGCGCTCAGTTTTATATGCTGGCGGATAAGTTGTGTGGAACTTATCCGGAAAAGGATGCAAAATACTTGACGAATATGGCTTTCAGAACGCTTTGTGATTTTAAAGTGCCCAGGGAATATTATGAAGATGCCGTAATGCTTCCCTTTGAAAATATGCAGATCCCGGTACCGGTGGAATATGACGCATTTTTAAAAGCCAAATATGGGGATTATATGAAACCGATGCACTCTGGAGGCGGGCATGATTATCCTTTTTATCTGAAGCAGCAGGAGATTGTAGAAGAAAAAAGAGGCAGCATTTTTAAAAGATATACGTTTTCAAAGGAAGACATGACCAGGGGAAAGTAAAACAGAGAACTTTAGGGAGAAGGAAAACGGATATGCAATTTCCAAAAAGTTATTTTGAAGATGAAGTAAGGGATGGCTTTTATATTCCGGCGATGACAAAAAGGGCATGGGCGGCGCAGCTGGAAGTCCTTTCTGATGTTGAGAGAGTATGTGAAAAATATCATCTTCACTATCAGGCTGATTGGGGCACCTTAATGGGGGCTATCCGCCATGGCGGGTTTATACCATGGGATGATGATATGGATATCAGTATGCTGCGAAAGGATTATGATATATTTAATCAGGTAGTAGCGGATGAGTTACCGGAATATAAAGTGTTGAATTTTGACCATTCCCGGGATGGGAATTATGACAGCCAGATAACCCGTATTTATAACGAAAGCAGGGTCAGGATAGACAAAGGATATTTGGATAAATTCCATGGATTTCCTTTTACAGCCGGGCTGGATATTTTTCCAATGGACTTTCTTCCGCCTGTAAAAGAGGAGAAGGAACGGCTGCTTGAGCGGGTAAAAACTTTGTTTGCGGCAGCGGCAACGCCTGAAGGTAAAAAGAGAGACGGGTTATTGCGGTACATAGAAGAAAATTATGGTATCAGGCTGGATAAAAAGAAACCCTTAAAGCAACAGCTTTATCAAAATGCGGAGAGAATATGCCGGGAATATGACGGAGAAGATGCAGAATTTCTTACCAATATAGCGAGCCATGTAATATGGGGATATCTGGAGCCGGCGCAATACTATAAAGAAACAATCCGCATTCCATTTGAAGAAGGGAGTATAGAGGTTCCTATGGCATATGATGGAGCAATGAATCAGAAGACGAATCAATATATGCAGCCTGTGCGGGATAATAAGGGGCATGATTATCCCTTTTACCAAAGGCAGGCGGATAAGCTGGATACGGACCTTCCGCTGTTTCAGAAATATGGTTATTCCGAATCGGATTTATATGGAGAAGAACCAAAGGAAGAAAAGGAAGGACAGGCAGGTTTGAAGGTTCATGCAAAAGAGATGCTTCAGCTGTTTGGTGCGGTTGCAAAAAATGTTGTATTGGCAATTCGACAGGGAGACTATGATTTGGCTATGGACTTGCTGGCGGACTGCCAGGATGGCGCCGTTGCTTTGGGCAATTGTATTGAAGAGGCGAAAGGCAGCGGCTATAGAACGGTAACGATTCTGGAAGAGCTTTGCGAGATGCTCTATACCATATACGAGATAATGGAAAAAGGCGAAAGCCCTGACGCTGATGCCGTGACCAAACAGTTTGGGGAAATCCTTGAAAGGCTTTCTGACAGCGTACAAAAGGATATTTTGGAGCGCAGGGTGGTGGTGTTCCTTCCATACAAAGCGGCATTGTGGGATTCGCTGGAAAGCATATGGAAGGCGGCGGCATCAGACCCTTCCTGCGACGCCTATGTGGTTCCCCTTCCCTGGTGTGAAAAGGAATTTGACGGCACCTTGGGAGAGATTCACTATGAGGGAGGGGAGTTTCCCCATGACGTTCCCATAACCAGCTATGAAGCCTTTGATTTTGGTTTACAGCATCCGGATGTGATTTTCTTTCATAATCCATACGATGAATACAATCTTGCGGCAACGGTTCCGCCGATGTTTTATGCAAGAGAGCTAAGGAAATACACGGATAATCTGGTATATATCCCATGGTTTGTGTTGGATGAGATTGAAGAATATGATATGCGGGGAAATGTCAGCATGGACTATTTCTGCACTATGCCGGGAGTGGTGTGCGCGGATAAGGTAATCGTGCAGTCAGAGAAGATGCGGGAAGCGTATATCAGAAAGCTCACTGAATTTGCCGGGGAAGAAACTAAAGAGGTATGGGAAGAAAAGATATTGGGACTTGGTTCGCCTGTTTATGACAAGGAGCAGGAGAGAAGGAACGCTCTTAAGCTGCCGGCGGAATGGGAAAAGATATGCCTAAAGGATGATGGAAGCTTAAAAAAAATTGTTTTATATAACACGATTCCTGAAGCAATGTTGGAGCATGACAGCGCTATGCTTAACAAAATCAGAAGTGTGTTGAAAATATTTGAAGGGCAGAAGGAAGAAGTGGCGCTGATGTGGTGCGCCAATTTGGCAAAATCCGGTTATGTGCAAAAAATGAAACCGGCGCTTTGGGAGGAATACCAGCAGCTCGTAGAGGAATATTGTAATGGAGGCTGGGGAATCTGCTGCGATTTGTCGAAGGATGATGAGAAAGAAGTGGTATTGAAGTTTGGCGATGCTTATTATGGAGACTCTGACAATGCAGCAACGCTGTGCAGGCGAAACGGTATGGCAGTTATGATTCAGGATGTTGGAAAGAGTGGAGTATGAGTGAAACATTAAAGTCTATGACGCGCAACATGATAGAATTGCTGGGACAGGCTCACGGAGGCATTGTGACAGCGCTTCATGCAGGCGACACAAAAACTGTGACAGAACTTTTGGCGGACTGCCAGGACGGAGCAATAGCCCTTGGAACTAAGATAGAAGAAATAAAGAAAGCTTCTGATGCAGTAAAAGTGCTGGAGCAATATTGTGAAGCGCTTTATACCATTCATGAAGAGCTTTTTCATGAAGGAATTGATGTGCAGGCGGCAGAGAAAAGACTTTCTGACAGTTTTCAAAGCATAGTAAAAAGTATTGAGAAAAGTATACTGAATAGAAAGACGGCAGTATTTTTACCTTATAAAGCATCTATGTGGGACTCCTTGGAAAGTGTCTGGAAGGCGGCTGATGCAGACCCTGACTGTGATGCTTACGTGGTCTCCATTCCCTATTATGACAAAAATGTTAATGGGCTGCTGGGGGAAATGCATTATGAAGGAAACCAGTATCCGGAATATGTGCCGGTTACGGATTATGAAACCTTTGATTTTGCCATGCATCATCCCGATATGATTTTTATTCACAACCCTTATGATGAATATAATTATGCTACCAGCGTACATCCGTTTTTTTATTCCAAAAACCTTAAAAAATTTACGGATAATCTGGTTTATATCCCTTATTTTGTGCTGGAAGAGGTAAGTCCCTCTGACAAAGGGGCAGTAGAGAATCTGGCGCATTTTTGTACGGCGCCGGGGGTAATTCATGCGGATGTGGTCATTGTCCAGTCCGAGGCGATGCGGCAGGTATATATTCGTGCCTTGACGGAATTTGCGGGAGAAAAATCCGGACCGGTCTGGGAGAAAAAGATATTGGGGCTGGGCTCGCCAAAATATGATAAGGCTTTGGAAAAAGCGGAAAATATAGAGATACCGGAAGAGTGGGAAAAAATTATTTATAGGGAAGATGGGATAAAGAAGAAAGTTGTCTTTTATAACAATGGTTTGGGAGCGCTGTTGCAACATAGCGAGGCAATGCTTGATAAAATAGAGAGTGTATTGAAGTTTTTTTCTGATAATAGAAAGGATGTCGCTTTATTATGGCGCCCCCATCCCCTGCTGAAGGCTACCTTGCAGAGCATGAAGCCGGAGCTTTTGGAACGATATGAACGTCTGGTAAAAGCTTATCGGGAAGAGCGCTGGGGAATTTATGATGAAACGGCGGATTTGGACCGGGCGATTAAAATAAGCGGCGCTTATTATGGAGATCCCAGCAGTGTGATACAGCTGTTTCGGAAAGTTGGAAAACCGGTTATGGTACAGAATGTAAATATTTTGTAAAATGATATTATATGATTAAGGAGAATTTCATGAGTGAATGTTTTATGGATTTTAATGATGCGGTAATATGGCAGGATGAGGCATGGTTTTTTTCAAATGATTTTAATGGGCTTTATTCTGTAGATTTGTCAAGTCAGGAAATAAAATTTAGGGGACAGGTACCTTTTGAGCCACAGGTTGAGCACCACCTGTATTCTTCATTAGTTATTTGGGAAAATAAGATTTATCTTGTTCCTTCCAGAGCAAAAAAAATGGCAGTTTATGATATGGCTGCCGAAAGTTTTGAACAAATGGATTTGATTGATAAGGATGAATATCAATTATTTTATGGTAATTTTCTATATGGCAGCAATTTGTTTCTGTTTCACCTTTTTGATGCAACAATTTTAAGAATTGATTTAAAGTCAAAAGAGGTAACGGTAATTGATGAATGGCTGGATAAGGCTTTGCCATATTTTTTTAGAAAAGCAGACGCTAATTTTAATTATTTTAGGAAACAGCTTGTATGCAGAGGGGGAAAAATTTATATTCCCTTCTGTTATGCTAATGCCGTTTTAGAAATAGACTGTGAAAGCTTACGTAGCAATATTCATGTTATAGGGTCAGAAGAACAGGGCTACGCAGGGATTTGTGAGGATGGGGAAGATTTATGGCTTGCGCCTAAGCAAAGAAATGGAGCAGTGGTCAGATGGAATCCACAAACGGGTCATAAAGATGTATTTCCGTGCAATGATGACAGCAATGCTTTGGCATATATAGGAATAGCAAAGGAGCATGGGCAGATTTTTCTTTATTCCGGGGTCGAATTGCAGAAATTTCCGCATAGCCCTTCTTTTAAAATAAAACCGAATCAATATAGGTTTGTCAGTGTATCAGAACGCTATACTTTGGCAAGAAATATAGGTAAAGGCACCTTGGTTATTTATGATAAACTAACAGACAAAGAGACGGAAATTGTAATTTCCATAGAATATAAAAATACTCCATTAATTTACGAATTTGAAGAGAAAATTGTTAACGAATCGCAGATGCAGGGGTTATCCCGTTTGCTTGATGCCGTTGCTTTGGAAAACAGAGACCGGAAAGGACCGGATATCAAAATCGGAGAAAGCATTTATCGGGCGATAATCAATTGACAGAAAGGACTAAAGCAGACAGTAAGTAATAGAATGAAGCAGTCTAAAATACTAAACAGGGAAAGGAACAAATATGAAGAGAGAAGACCAATATTATTATACAGATGAAAGAAATGTCCAGATATTGATATATTTGTTAAAGGAACATGGAATTAAAAAAATCATTATTAGTCCTGGAACTACCAACATGTCGTTTGTATGGAGTGTACAACAGGATGGATTTTTTGAACTGTATTCATCGGTAGATGAAAGAAGCGCAGCGTATATGGCGTGTGGTATGGCTGAGGAGGCCGGCGAGCCTGTTGTTCTATCCTGCACCGGAGCTACAGCCTCCAGAAATTATGTTCCGGCTCTGACGGAAGCTTTTTATCGGAAAATTCCTATTTTGGCAGTCACATCTTCTCAACCGATTTCCAGAATAGGAAATAATATAGAACAAGTGATTGACAGAAGAAATCTTCTAAATGATATTGCAAAAGAAAGCGTACATCTTCCGCTGCTTAAGGATGGAGAAGATGAAACCTCCTGCGTTGATGCTGCTAATAAAGCGATTCTGGCACTAAGTCATCATGGTTTAGGACCGGTTCATATTAATCTGGAAACGACTGATAAAAAAACTTATAAAACCAGATTTCTCCCTTCGGCACGAAAAATTGAGTTTTTTGAAGAACATGATGTTTTGCCGGAAATGGTTGAGGGAAATATAGGAATTTTTGTGGGCGCACATAGTAAATGGGAAAATGAACTTGAAAGATATGTTGACAGATTCTGTGAAATGTATAACGCAGTTGTAATATATGACCATACCAGTAATTATAAAGGCAACTATGGCTTTTTGGCTGCTTTGGCGAATATGCAGGAAAACAGACAGAATGGTTTGCCGGAATTTGATTTACTTATTCATTTAGGAAATATTTCCGGAGCGCAGTATGTAATAAGAACGAAGGAAGTCTGGCGCATAAATCCGGACGGAAAAATTTGTAATACGTTTGGAAAATTGAGTAAAGTATTTGAAATGGAAGAGATGGCATTTTTTAAAAAGTATTGCAGTTTGATTTCCACGGGAAAGAATAGTATTATGAAGCAGCATCAAGCGGTAGAGAAAAGACTGGATGAAAGACTTTATGAAAAAATTTCAGAGATTCCCTTTTCCAATATTTGGATTGCAAGTCAGACAGTGCAAAATTTACCGGAGAATTCCGTATTGCATTTAGGAATTTTAAATTCCCTGAGAAGCTGGAATTTTTTTAAGGTTCCGACAAGTGTAAATGTATATGCAAATACTGGAGGATTTGGGATTGACGGCTGCATTTCATCTTTAATAGGAGCCAGTATGGCAAACCCGCACAAAATATATTTTGGAGTTGTTGGAGATTTGGCTTTTTTTTATGATATGAATTCTCTGGGGAATCGTCATATAGGAAATAATCTTCGTCTGATTATAGTCAATAACGGGGGAGGACAGGAGTTTAAAATGCATATTAATCCTGCAACACAGTTTGGAACAAAAGCTGATTTGTATATTGCAGCAAAGGGTCATTATGGGAATAAGTCAACGGATTTGATTAAAAACTATGTGAAAAATTTAGGCTTTGAGTATCATGCTGTACATAATAAGAGTGAGTATAAGGAAGTTCTGCCGTTATTAGTATCAGAAAAGGAATTAGATAAGTCTGTGGTTGTAGAAGTATTTACTGATACGGAGGAAGAAAGCAATGCGTTAAAAATCATTAGTCAATTAAATGGAATCTGTGAAGCAAAAGAAAATAATCCTTCAATGACAATTTTAGAGAACATTGCGGACTTTGCTGATAAAGAAATTGTATTATGGGGAACCGGTTTCTGCTTTTCTAAGAATTTTTCTGTTGTAGAAAAATATGTCCCGGTTAAATATGTATGCGATAATAATCCCGGATTATGGGGAAAGGAAATTGTATCGGAAGTATTCTGTATTTCGCCTGAGGAATTAAAGAAAAAGAAAGATGCTTTTGTAGTTATTATGGTGGAAGATTGGAAAACTGCTTTTTCAATAGGAAATCAATTAGCAAATTTGGGAATTGATGCGTTTGATTCCTTTTATAACTGGAAAGAGTATGCGGATTCTGTCAGATGGAAAGATGGAAAACAAACGAAAAGTGAATGAGGGAAGGCAATGGACAAAGTCATTATATATGGTCTTGGCAGCTTTTATGAAAAATATAAAGAGGACATATTAAGTATATATGAAGTGTCGGGATATGTTGATAGAAATGTCCCAATCAATAGAGATACTGAGGTCTGTCAGGATTTTGATGATATAAAAGTACCTTATGATAAGGTATTGATTATGGTTTCAAAGGTTAAGATTTGCTTTGAAATAATTGATATTCTGCTGACGAAAGGAGTAAAGTCTGAGGATATTGTTTTGGGAATATCAAAATGGGGGGAATATTCAGGATTATCCAATATATATGTGGATAGTTCAGGTAAGATTAATATAGAAAAAGGCGAGCTGACGGTTACAGTGGGCTCAGAGGATGAATTTATAAATACGATAGATACAATTATGTATGAATGTTATAAATATCATTTATGCTCAGGGAAGAGGCAAGTTGTATTTGATGTTGGGATGAACATTGGAGATGCAGCCTTGTATTTTGCCATTAAGCCGGAGGTCGAAGCTGTATATGGATTTGAACCCTTTAAGAAAACCTTTGATAACGCTCTGATAAATATAAATAGGCTGCAAACTGCAAAAACAATTAAAGCATTTAATATAGGATTAAGTAATAGAGACTATGTAGGTAAAATTGCATATAGCAGTGATATGTCATGCGGTCAGAGTACGATTCCAAACATCAATGATAAGGCGATTGCAGTATATCAGGAATGGCGTTTGCTGCATAATGAGAATTTGCAATATGAAGAAATAGAAGTTAAGAAAAGCTCCGATGTTATAAAAAATGTCATGGATAGTTATCGTGATGTAGATTACATATTGAAGTTAGATTGTGAAGGAGAAGAATATCATATTTTTGAAAATCTTTCAGAAAGCGGATTAATACAAGAGTTTTCCCTGATTATGCTGGAGTGGCATTACAAATCGGATAAAAAATTGACAGAAATACTAAAAGAGAACAATTTTTCTTATATATCAACGCAAAAATCCATTAATCCCGATTTGGGGTTAATATATGCATGGAAGTGAAGGTTATCTAAATGTGATGGATATGCTTATAGGATTAAAACTATGGAGGAATTTGTATGAAGAGAGTGGGAATATTAACCTTTTGGGGAGTACCTAATTGTGGTACTTTCGCTCAGGCGTATGCTCTTAGAAATTCTGTACAAAGTGTATGTAATAGCAGCGAAGTATTCCAAATTGCTTATTTAAATGAAACACATAAGCAGTTTTACGATATTGGTAAGGATACTGCCACAGAAGCGGATAAGAAACGAAATGATATTTTTATGGCATGCTATAATCAGATTCCACATCTAAATATTTTAGGGGAGGAGGATACGGATTTACTATTAGATAAGCCAATAGACACATTGATATTGGGTAGTGACATAATTTGGGATTTTTCTATTTCTGTCTTTGGAGACGATAAGTTTCTATTTGGAAATAAGATAAATGCAAATTATAAATTTTCATATGCACCGAGCTTTGGCATGTGCAAAAGTGAATGGAAAAGAATTCCGCAGCATGTTACCGAAGGGCTTTTAGGCTTGGATTCCATATCGGTCAGGGATAATAATTCCGTCCGGATTGTAAAAAACATTGCCGGGAGGAGTGCAGAGCTTGTATTAGACCCTGTGTGGTTGTGGGATTGGAATCATGATAGTAATATTATTGAGCCGCAAATCAATAATTATGTATTTGTATATGGGGGAGATTTCAGTAAGGAATTCCAGGATAATCTTAGGAAATGGGCAGTAGCTAATGATTGTATTATGATTGCCTATGGAACCCGAAAAGATGACTATAACTGGTGTGATGAGGTTCTTGATACAACCTTGGTTTCTCCTTTTGAGGTAATTGGATATTTTAAGAATGCAAAGGTGGTAGCAACCAGTACATTTCATGGGATGATTTTTAGTTTAGTCTTTGGAAAGAAAGCGGCATATTACAAAACGGACTTTATAGAAGCAAAGATATGTGATTTTCTATGCGAAATAGGTATTTACGAAAAATATTCGGATAAGGACGATGTATGCAATATGTTTGAAACGGAATGGGATTATGAGAAAATCAATTCAGTAATTGAAAAGAAGAGGGATGTGTCGTTGAATTATTTGGTGCGGAATTTGCGGAGGATAGAAAATGTTTAATGACACCTTAAAAAGTATAAATATACAGCGTAGCTTAATAGTAGTTTGCTATACGGAAAATGCAACAGTGATAGATATATGTTTATCGAAGTTAGGGTATAAGGTTGTAGCATATGCGGATAATTCTCCTAAAAAACAAGGAAAAACTGTTAAGCATAAAAGGATTTTATCTATAGAGGATGCAGTAGATTTGTATAAGAATGCACAGTTTTTAGTTGCAGAGGAACGGCATTATGAAGTCCTTAAAAAACAAATAAGTAATTTGGGAGTATGTGATGACGATATCATAAATATTGATTTATATTCCATTTTAGAATTAAAACATGCGTTTCCGGATAAATGGTTTTGTGAGGATGATTGTTATATTTACCATAATCCGCAGAAAAAGGGGACACGGTTTTATATCAATAGATTTACAAATTGGCTGCGCTGCAAAAAGTATGAATCCAGATTTAAAGACACGCATATTGCGAAAAAGATGTACTATTCTTCCATCTGTGCAATTTTTAAAAATGAAGCCCCATATTTGGTTGAATGGATTGAGTTTTATAGGAATATTGGGTTAGATCATTTGTATTTATATAATAATGAGTCAACAGATAATTATTTTGAAAAAATACAGCCATATATTGAATCGGGATTTGTGACATTGACAGAGTGGCCTTATGCACAGGGGCAGCTTTCGGCATATAAGGATTGCATTGATAGAAACAGAGACGAGGTTAATTGGATAGGATTTATTGATTTGGATGAATTTGTCACTCCGTTATTGTATGATAGTATCAATGAATTTTTGAGTGAGTTTGAAGGCTATGGAAGCATTTTAATTCCCCAAATAGTTTATGGAAGCGCCGGGCTTGAAAGCAGGGATATCGGGGAGAGCGTTCTTAAGACTTTTAAATATAGCTGGCAAAAACATTCAGATGTTGGAAAATGTTTTCTTAATACGGAATATGAAATAGATGAGAAAAGAAGTCCTATTCTCAATCATTATATTTGGTGTAAAAAAGGAAAGATAGAATATCCTGCTGTTAATGTGTTTAAGCAGGCGTGTTTTTTGGATTATACAAGATATAAGAGAAAAGCTTTTCCTATTGAGTTGAGGCACTATGCAATAAAGTCAAGAGAAGAATATAGGGGGGGGAAGATAAGTAAGACGGATGCAATTTTTGAAAAAAATGCGCATACAGAAAACGCTTTTTTCTTTCACGACGCAAGAAGTACCAGAAGAAATGATGAGATATATGGGAAATGGTGTTGAAGATGAAAAGATACAAATTGCTATTATGGGGAGCGGGGAAAATATATAATGGCATTAAAAATTGTATAGCATGGTATGAATTGTCCGGACAAGTAGAAATTGTCGGGATAGTTGCTAATGGGCTGTCAGGATTTTTGTCACTTGATAATTATAAGATAGTAAATAGGGATTCAGTTAACAGTCAAATATTTGATTACATTATCATACTCAGTGACATATGGGAACGGGATATCATACATGAGATTGAAAACAAATATGGAATAGAGCGAAGAAAGCTAATCCCGTACAGAGTGTTACTTATTCCGAATTTAAAATTTGATGATTATATACAGATAAAAGAAAGTAATCTTAGTATTATTTCTAATAATTGCTGGGGCGGAGTTATATGCCATACATTGGGGATTGAGTGTTGTTCTCCCTTTAAGAATTTATTTGTATTGGATGATGACTATATAAAATTGCTGCATGACCTTAAATCTTATATGAAAGAGCCATTGGTGTATCGGCGTAATGCAGTGGATCCACACAGTCATAAGAGATATCCGGTAATGTCGTTAGGAGATTTAGAAATACATTGTAATCATTCCAAAAATCCGGATGAAGCGGGAGAATGTTGGAGAAGAAGATGTCAAAAAATTAATTATGAGAATTTATATGTGGAAATGTACACGGAGTCCCGGTACATTGCAGAGGAATTCCTGAAATTGGAACAATTTTCCAGAAGAGTATGCTTTGTACCCTTTGATGTGGAGGATGATTCGTGCTTAATGAAACTGCCAATTCTATCCGGACAAGAAGAATTCTGGGAAACTGTAAATAGCAATGGGGGAATTGGTACAAATGGACTTGTGTATAGTATTGTAGATTTATTAATGGATAGGAAGGAATCAACAAATGAAGGCGGCAGTATTTGGAACAGGAGATTGTTGTAGGCGGTTTAGTGAGTATATTAAAAATGTTGAGATAGTTTTTTATATAGATAATGATAAAGAAAAACAAAAGGGTTATATGAATGGAAAACACATATACAGTCCCCAGGATGCACCATATTCCATATGTGATATAATAATAATTCTTGTATTGAAGTGTGATGAAATTGTTCAACAATTATTGAATATAGGAATAAAAGAAGAGAAAATATTTACATATGCGGATATCGTAAAGGAATATAAGTTATTACCTCATGTTGTGTGTGAGGCAGATATTATCAGCATAGGTGCATGGATTGAAAGTCATCAAAGCAGGAAGATATTATGTGTTGTACATGACTTAAGCAGGTCCGGGGTTCCCGTCTTGATGTTGAATCAGGCTGTCTTATTAAAAGAAATGGGATATGATGTTTTGTTTACGGCGTTGGGAGATGGAAATTTAAAGGAGGAATTAGCAGCAAATCATATCGACTATATGGCTAATCTTGATTTTTTTTATGAGACAAACCATTTTTTGGAAATTATAAAAGAATTTGACCTTTTTTGGTTTGGGACACTGGTTTTATATAAAGCAGTAAATGAATTTGCAAAATTTGAGAAGCCCATTTTATGGTGGATACATGAATCCTATGATATGTTCTATAAAGGATGCTATTTTCCAAATAAAAAATACATGAAAAACGTACATTTATTAGCAGGGGGAAAAAGGGCTTTAAAGAGAGTCCGGAAACAATTTCCGGATACTGAAATTGAAGAATTTTTGTATTATCTGCCCAAAACAAATATGGCGCCAAGGGAAAACAAATTGAATAATAAAATAGTATTTGCATGTATTGGTGCTATATGTACAAGAAAAGCACAGGATATTTTATTGGAGGCGATTAATAAGTTATCCGTCACGGAAATAGAAAAATGTGAATTTGTATTTGCAGGACCAATGAGCGATACTTTTGAATATTGTAACAAGTTTAAAGAATCCCTGAAAGATTGCATATATAAGGGAGAAATCAGTCAGGAAGAAATTGCATTGTTGTATAAGCAAATAGATATCCTGATATGCCCATCGCGGGATGATCCGATGCCGTTAGTAGTATCCCAGGCTATGCAGAATGATGTGTGCTGCATAATTTCAGACCAGGTAGGGCAGGCAGAGTTTATACGGCATAAGAAAAACGGATTGGTGTTCGAAAACGAAAATGTAGAAGAGTTAGCCGCATGTATAAAATGGACAATCCATCATGCTTCGGATATAAAAGAATTGGGAGAAGCGTCCGGGGATGTGTTTCAGGATAAGTTTTCCAAGGAAGCCATGGAAGAAAATATGCGGATTGTTTTTCGTAAAATTGGATTTAAGGAAAGTTGATGGCAGATTATGAAAAGAGTTTTAATTTTTGGCGCCGGAGAGCGGGGAAAAAAAGTAGTAGATGAAAATTTAATATATTCCAGACATAATAAAATTTTGGCTATGATTGATAATAACCCAATGTTTTCAGATTATAAGGGAATACCAATTATATCTCCGGATGAGATTAATTCTTATCGTTATGACGAAATATGGATATGTACAATATATTATGAAGAGATTAGAAAGCAGTTGATAGAGACATGTGGGATAAATGAGAAGGTAATTGTATATATAGAACCAATAATGCATATTCTTGAGGAGCGTATACGTGAAAAATACAGTGACACAAAAGATTGCAATATTTCTAATGAATTGGCAGGTATATTGGAATATATGAAGGGGAATCGTGTTCGGATGTATTGTTATCCTTTTTTCGACGAATATCTGAACAAGAAGACACAGATACAGTTTGATAGGGCAAAAGCTATGTATTATGGGATTTATGATGGGAAAAAGATGTATTTGTCTAAAAGACTTAATACCCCTCAAAAGGCACAGACATATTTTAACGCTGTCACTATGGAGCAGGATTCCCGTTCGCCTCATTGCTATTGGAATAATGAAAAACTATGTCATGCATCGGGAGTTGGGGTTGACGTAGGTGCGGCAGAAGGCATATTTGCTTTGAAGATTATTGAGCAGGTAGAGCATATTTACCTGATAGAGGCGGATGAACAATGGGTGGAGGCGCTTAACTGTACTTTTGAGCCATATAAAGATAAGATAAGTATTATCAGGAAATTTGCAGGCAATGAAGATTCTGAAGACTGTGCAAAGCTTGACACAATTTTAGATACCGCTAAAATAGATTTTTTAAAAATGGACATTGAAGGCATGGAGCTTGAGGCGCTTATGGGAGCTGAAAAAACTATTCTGAATAACAGAGTAGAGCTGGCGGTGTGTGCATACCATCATAAAAGGGATAATGCACTGATTAGTAAATGGCTGGAGGAAAGGGGGTATCAGACGGGTAATTCTTTGGGACTGGTTGTGTGTCAGGGAGACTGGGAGCTTGAAAATGATGAAACAGATTTTAGAAAAGCACTGATATTTGCGAACAATAGCCGGAGGGATTTTCCACAATTGGGTTTTGGAATGTTGCGGCTGCCACTGGAAAACAATCAGATCAATGCTGTTAAAACGGAGAAAATAATAAAAGAATATATGTCGGGGGAAGGTTTAAAGTATTTTGATACGCATCCGGGATATATTAATGGAAAGTCGCAGGAGATTATAAGGGAGTTTGTTGTAAAACGTTATCCGCGGGATTCTTTCTTGATAGCTGATAAGATGCCATATTGTGGGATGGCAGGACTTGAGGATTATGAACATATATTTGCAGAAGAACTGGAAGCTTGTGGGGTAACATATTTTGATTATTATATGCTGCATGCTCTAACGAAAGAAACTTATGAGATGCATGAGCGGCTGGGAGGCTTTTCATTTTTGGAAAGAAAAAAGCAAGAGGGGGGGGTCAGACATATTGGTATTTCTTTTCATGACAGACCGGAATTATTGGAACAGATTCTAAAAAAATATCCGGAAATAGAGTTTGTACAGTTGCAGATTAATTATCTGGATTGGAATAGTTCTGCGATATGTTCCCGTGAGAATTATGAGATTGCAAGAAAATATGAGAAGCAAATTATAGTAATGGAGCCGATTAAAGGCGGGACTTTGTGCAATCCGATACATATGGATGGCGAGGGAGGATTTAAAAGAAGTGAACTTGCACGTTATGCGCTATCTTTTGTAGCAAGGCTTCCCGGAATATTTGTTATTTTAAGCGGCATGGTGGAATTGAAACATATTGTGGAAAATAGGAATACATTGGCAACAGTAGATATGCAGGAAACAGAGAAAGATATAAAACTATATAAGCAGCTGGCAGCCGCTATTAACAATGATAGAAAAATACAATGTACCGGTTGTCAATACTGTATGAGGGAATGTCCTGCGCATATTCCGATTCCGGATATTCTTTCATTACTAAATGTATGCCATAATACAGGTGTTTTATATAATGGTTATGTTTATCAAAAAGGGAAAGCAAGCGACTGTATAAAATGCGGAAAATGTGAAGCGAGATGTCCGCAGAAATTACTGATAAGAAGTTATATGAAACAGGCAGCAAGATTATTTGAATATGCAGTTAAGAGTAAGAATTATTATACGGGTCTTTTGGAAGAATTGGAAAAAAGAAAGAACATAAGTGGAAATAGTATAAAGGAACCGTTAAGGTTTGCACAGTCTGAAACGAAGCGGAAGATTGTATTATGGGGAACCGGATATTGTTTCAGAACTAATCTTGCAAAGGTGGAAAAATATTGCAGGGTTACATATGTCTGTGATAATGACCAAAGAAAATGGCAGGAAGAGATTGCTTCCGGCATCTTATGTATTTCTCCAAAAGAATTGACTGAGTTGAAAGATATTTTTGTAATCATAATGATGGAAGATCCAAGGGTAGCCGTTTTAGTGGCGAATCAATTATTGGATATGGGAATCAGTGAATTTGATTATATTTATAATTGGTTAGATTATGTGGATGAAAAATGGTTTGAATAAAAAAATTCTACGCAATGCGGTCCGGATCGGACTGACGCTTCGATAATTGCGGGGAAGTCTTTGAAGGGCAGATTGGATAATCGGAATTATAACATAGCAGGGAGGATATATACAATGCGGATATATATTTGGGGAACAGGAGACAATGCAAGTGATTATTTGAAGAGAAATGAATTGAATGTGGACGATATAGTCGGATTTATTGAAAGCAAAAAGACTAAGGAGAGCTTTTGCGGGAAAAAGGTATATGAGCCGAATGAAATTGATGATAATTTTGACTATATATTTGTCTGTGTCAATTATTATGGAAGAGAAATCCTTAATACATGCAAAGCGCTTAATATAGACACGAATAAGATTATTATGGCAGATAATTGGGAATGGTCGGATGGAAGTCCAATGAGCACTCCGTTTTTCAATCCTTGCAGAAAAATAAACGAGAATAATGTCGATGTGGAAAAATGCTTTCCTGAACTAAGCCAATGCATTGCAAAACGTGATGCGGAGATAAAAAATTATATTGTTGGGAAAAGAAACTGTTATGATTTTGTTGAAAAAAATTCTCCAATGTTAAGCAAGGAATTTCAGGGAACGGAATATCAAACAGATTATTTCAGATACAGATCGTTTGAATTGGTTGCAAATGAGATTATTCGGCAGAATGTGAAAGGGAATGTTGCGGAATTAGGCGTGTTCAAGGGAGAATTTTCAAAGCTGATAAATGCAAAATTCAACGATAGAAAATTATATTTATTTGATACATTTGAATCCTTTGACAAAGAAGAATTCCAAAAGGAGGTAGAAGCGGGAAGGTGTTCGGAACAGTTTTTTGAGGTGTTTCAAAAAACAAATATAGATGATGTGCTTGCAATTATGCCGTATTCTGAACAATGCATTGTAAAAAAGGGTCTGTTTCCTGCAACGACCAAAGGCTTGGAAAATGAAGAATATGCCTTTGTGTCTATTGACGTTGATTTTGAAAAATCAATTTTGGAGGGACTTAGATATTTTTATCCAAGATTAAAAAAAGATGGTGCAATATTTATACACGATTATAATCATATTTCTTTGAGGGGTGCAAGGATTGCTGTGGATTTGTACCAAAAGGAGATTGGACATACTATCTGTAAAATTCCAATTGCAGATTGGGGGGGGACATTGGTAGTAGTAAAATAGAAAACAAAATGAAATTATGGGGGTAAAAGATGTTTTTTTTAGCGATATGTGTACCAAACTATAATCGATTAGATAAATTGAAGAGATTAATAGAAGTATCCGCAGAGCAAATTATTCAAAATTCACTGGAAACAAAAGTTGAGATTTGTATCAGCGATGATTGTTCGCCGGAAAATCCGACAGAGATAATAGAGATATTGCAAAAGCGATATCCGCAGGCTGCCATACATTATAAGCGCAATGAAGAAAATAGAGGTATGGATTATAACTTTTTACAAAGTGTAATGATTGCTCAAAGTAAGTACTGCTGGATTATTGGGAATGATGATCTACCGGCAGAAAATGCGATAGAAATGATTGTTGGGCATTTAAAGTCCAATGAAAATAATGTGGACATGTTGGTTACACCCTTTGATGTATATGATGAGCAGGAAAAAATGATAGAAACAATATATCCTTTGGGGACGCCAATGGATAATATTAGATTATTTGATACAACTATAAGAGACGAATATAAAAACTTACTTTTCACGATACGTCATAATAGTGGATTATTTGGTTTTTTATCTAATATTGTATTTAAAAGGGAAAATTGGCTCAGGTATCATGAGCGTTTTCAAGATAAGATGAATACAATATTCATTCAAATGTATATGAATATTCAGACTTTGGAAGATGGGGCTGTATATGAATATTGGAATCAAAAGATTATTAAAAATTATCAAGATGATGAAACAAATGAGACGATTGATAGAATAGGAAGCATTTTAATAGGGCTTGATGGGGTAATTGAGTATTTTTTTAAAGGGGAAATTGCACAGAGACTGAAAAAAATAATGGTAGAGGAGTTTATTTCGGGAAAAGTATGGAGTTTACCTAAGGAACATAAATTTAAGAAGATAGTCAGTTTAATAGATTCGGAAAAAAATAGAGTATATCAAAGATTCTTTGTTGAGCCCGACCAGAGAGAAAAATTTTTTTCTAATAAAGATGTGGTTATATTTGGTGCAGGAAACTATGGAAAATGGGCAATGAATGAATTAGAGGCAAAGGGCGTCAATATCATTGCAATAGTAGATTCAGATGCTGATAAAGTTGGAAATTTGTTTGGAAATCATAAAATACAGTCAATAGATAAGCTGGATGAAATTTGCTGTGAAATTCAACCGATTATTGTTATAGCAAATCATAATCATTTGCCTGAAATGGCAGGACAAATTTTGGAAAAGGGGATTCATGACATCGCAGTTATTACTTGAACCGTTGACCTGAAAATTTGCTAAAGTGGAGTTAAAAACAGACGAGGAGGATATGAATGGAATTTGTAAATGATAAATATGAAGATTTTAAAAAAAATAGGGGAAATAGAAAGATAATTCATTTTGGGGCATCTTCGGCATGGCATTACTATTTAAAAATTTTTCCTGACATTTCAACAGAAGTACTGGATAACACGCTTTTTATTGTTGATAATGATTTATCAAAACAGGGAAAAGATTGGGAAATTAGTGGGAGACGAATACCAATAAGAGATGTGCGTTCATTGAAAAATGAGGATAATTTTATTGTTTTGATTACAGTAGCTTTGGCATACCAACATGATATTTGTAAGCAATTATTAGAGTTAAATCTTCCCGATAATATTGAATGTTATTCGTTGATGTTGATGGCATATTGTTTTGATGAGGTGGATAATACATGTGTTAACAAATATTTTAAAGCGCATACTATCCCGGTCAATAAGCCCATCATTCATAGTTTTTGGTTCAGTGGCGAAAAAAAACCGGAATTGTATCAGAAATGTGTGGATAGTTGGCATCAATATTGCCCGGAATTTGAAATTGTTGAATGGAATACAAAAAATTATGACGTTACGAAAAATCAGTATATGAAAGAAGCGTTTGAACATAAGAAATGGGCATTTGTGTCGGATTATGCCAGATTGGACGTCATATATGAATATGGTGGAATATATATGGACATGGATGTGGAATTGCTGAATTCGCCTGCAAAGCTGCTTCGGGCAGAAAGCTTTTTTTGCAGGCAGGAAGATGGATTGTTGGAATTGGGCTCCGGTTTTGGGGCAACGGCAGGCAATTCTTTTATTAAAGATATGTTAGATACCTATACTAATAGAAAACTTATTTTGAATGATGGAAGCATAGATATGACGCCCCAGCCTGAGTGGCTTGGAGATATTCTGGAAAAGCATGGATTTTATAGGTGCCATGATTCCCAAATCATAGGGAACAGTTTGGTATTATCTAATGACTATATTACATGCTTTGCCGGAAATGGTTCAACAGAGCATGCAAAATTGGGTATTCATTGGCATAACAGCGCTTGGGTGGAGGAAAAAGACAGAAAGTTGATGCGTGATTCATTGGAAGCAAAAGATATGCTGATAGAAAAGTATTTTAAGAAGAACTGAACATGGAAAGGACAGGCGTTCAAGGAATTAGAGTTTTAGTAGAAACTTGCAGGGATTTTGGAAAATCCAGGGAAGAGATAGTGGATAAATTGATGGAGAAGTTTATATTATCCAAAAAAGAAACAGAAAAATATGTAGAGGATTATGGGGATTAATACATAATCATAAAAATTTCTGCTTGAAGTGGAAAAAATTGACATGAAGGGTAAGGTCTTACTATGTCTGACATTAAAATTTTTGTATCCTATCAGAAGGACGTTAAAAGGCTGCGTGCAACGGATGTTATAGTGCCTATTCAGATAGGAAGGGTGGGAAGTGATATCCGGCTGGATATGCAGGGAGATGACGAAGGGGATAATATCTCCGTCAAAAGTGACAGATATTGTGAGTTGACAACGCAGTATCTGGCATGGAAAAATGTGGAAGCCGATTATTATGGATTTATGAATGCTCGCAGACACTTTGTGTTCCGTGAAATTCCGGACCCGGCAGAGCCTGACGGGGTATGTATTTTTCCGGAAATTGATGAGGGATATCAGCAAAAGCTTGGACTAAATGATGAGGAAATATATGATTGCGTAAACGGATATGATGTAATTCTTCCTGTTGCGGTTGATGTTACGGATTTTGGGGCAATATCAAATGAAGTGCAGTTTTCCATGCTTGATTATCTTCATGCAGAAGATTTTGATTCAGCCTGCCGGACGGTCTTGGAATTATTTCCTGAATATGAAAAAGCGGTATCAGAGTTCAGAAACGGTAAATATGCTTATTGGCACAATATGTTTATTATGAAAAAAGAGATATTTTTTGACTATTGCCAATGGCTGTTTTCTGTTTTAGAGCATGTGGAAGAAAAGATTGACTTTACTTATTTTACAAAACGGGAAATGCAGCTTTTTCGACATCTGTCAGAACGGCTGCTTAGTATTTATATGGTTAAGCTGATGGAAGATAAGCCGAATTTGAAGGTAAAACATATGAAAGTGACATTTGTGGAAGATATAGAGAAACAGCAGGATATACAGCCTGCGTTTGAAAAAAACAATATTGCGGTTGCTGTTTCCTGTAATGAATATTATATGCCGATGCTGGGAATTATGCTCAGCTCCATGTTAGAAAATGGTTCGCCGGAAAATAATTATGATATTCTTGTTTTATACAATAAACGCCAATTTACAGGAGAAGGGGTTGACAGGAATATAAAGCTGCTGAAAAAATTGGCAGACAGTTATGCAAACGCAAGTCTTAGATTTGTGGATATTTCCGGGTTGATTGGCAGCAAGGAGTTTTCTGTACGTGGAAATTTTACGCCGGAAACATATTTCAGGCTTTTTTTGCCACAAATCCTTAAAAATTATGATAAGGTATTATATTTGGACGCGGATATGATTATTTGCCATGATGTGGCGGAACTTTATATGGAAAATTTGAATGGCACGCTGTTGGGGGCAGTCCGGGATCCTATTATTTCCGGTTCTGACAAAGCAATTATTTATAACAAACGTGATTATATGGATAAGCTGGGAATCAAAAACATTCATGACTATTTTCAGGCAGGCGTTCTGTTAATGAATTTGAAATTAATGGCAGAAGATGGATTGTGCGATGAAATGATTGCATATGCGGCGACCCATGACTGTGTTTTGGTGGATCAGGACGTGTTGAACCTTTTTTGCCAGGGAAAGGTAAAGTATATTGATAATAAGTGGAATGTTGATGTGAATCCCATTGCTATGCGTGTAGTTCCCTACGCTCCGGAAGCAGTATGGGAGCAATATAAGGAAAACCGTGAAAATGCTTATATTTATCATTTTGCAGGCGTAAATAAGCCGTGGAAGAATCCCTTATTGGATAAGGCTGATATTTTCTGGGATGCAGCGCGCAAAACTCCCTGGTACGAGATTGTCTTGAAGGAATTAATAAATTTTATGGCGGTTTCTTACCGTAGTATGGAAATAGAAGAGAATCCGGTAGATGAGATTCTTCCAACTATAAAGGCATATAATGAAATTTCTGCTCTTGGTTTAACGGAAACGGTTCTTGAAAAAATTAAAAGAAATTATCATACTTATCAATCGTTGGCAGATGGCAAACATGTCATTTTCTATGGGGCAGGCTGTCGGTGCAGACAGATACTATTGTACTTTGATGAATTGGGCTTGGATTATCCGAAAGAAATCTGGGATATGGCGGCAAAGCCGGGACAGAGATTGTTTGGTGTGCCTGTGCGTAAGCCGGATTTTGAAGCAGTGAAGGACTGTGAAGACGTTTTTTGCGTCATTGCCATTGAAAGTAAGACTGTTTCCGGAATGGTAAAACGGTCTTTTGCAGAAAAGGGATTTATAAATGTTATTGAAAATGGAGAGATAATGGAAATGCTGTCGGAGGAGCTTTGGATAAAGTTGGATGATGGAAATCCCGGAGAGAAAAATTGTCCGTGATATTCGAAATATGCGCCTTATGTATTGCAATTCAGAACAGGGCGTAAGGTAATTGGCACAATATGTTTATTATGAGAAAAGAGTTGTTTATGGATTATAGTAGATGGCTTTTTTCAATTTTTTATGGCTTTTGACGGAGAGGTATGAAGTTTCTTATTGGTGGACAATGATGATAATAAATCGACAAAAAACAGTTGATATGTGACTTGAAATATGATAATTTATACAAAAGCATATGTTTCAAATTTTATTTCAAATTAAAATTCCAGGATTATTCTAAGCCCTTCGGGGTATCGAAACGACTCGTGCTTTTATTCCAATAATATAGAATGTCGGCATTTGGATGAGGAGAGCTGTGGGAGAATCGGAAGGTTTACAAATGCGGAAAAATTGCTTATAAGGGCAAATCAGGATAAGAAGGAGGAACAGGGTATGGATGTAGGCAGTGCAATCTGGGATATTAGAGAAGAAGGAGTACAGGAAGGAATTAGCCGGGGAATCAGTCAGGGAATTAAGCAGGGAATCAGCCAAGGAATCAGAGCTTTGGTAGAGACTTGTAAAGAATTAGGGCAATCCAAAGAAGAAATAGCAGATAGGTTAGTGCAAAAGTTTATGATATCCCCAAAAGAAGCAGAAAAATATGTAGAGGATTATGGAAATTAATATTGTTTTGCCGTAATGAAGTATGTTCCACAATTAGAAGGTTAATCTTTTGAGAGAATTAGCCGAAATATCAAGTAGATGGTAAGTCTGTTTAGTGATAGCAAAAGGAATTGCGCATTGAGGGTGAATGGATTCACGGGGAACAGAAAAGTGGAACTGAGAAGATACCCTGTATGAAAAGGAATACAGGGTATTATTTAATTTTAGGTAAATATAAAATATAAGAACAATGGCAGATTGTCTGCAATGGAGATTGTAATGGCAAAGATTGGAATTGTAGTATGCAATTATAATAAGCGCGCTTATGTGATGGACTGTGTGGAATCACTGCTTGCCCAGACTGTATCCGACAGGGATATTTATGTGGTGGATAACGCCTCGGAGGATGATTCAGTTTTCGCACTGCGGGATAAATATGGGGACAGGATTACTATTTTTGAAAATGAAGAGAATGAAGGCTTTTCGAGAGCGATGAACAGGGGTATAGAATATTGTATGGCAGAGGGCTATGAATTTGTCTTATTGGTAGACAACGATACCCGCTTTGCACCGGATGCAGTGGATATTATGAAACAGTATCTGGAAGAACATGAGGATGTGGGGATGTGCGGGGCTTGTGTTTTACAGATGGAAAATCCTGAATATATCCAGGAAATAGGTGGAATGGTTGATTATAGGCGTCATGAGTTAAGCCCCAATTATAGAAACCATAAGCTGACAGGAGAAATTCCGAAAGAAATCAAATGTGATTATCTGGCATCATGTGCATTATTAGTAAAAAGAAAAGTGATTGAAAAAATCGGAGTTATGCGCCGGGATTATTTTGTTTATTGGGATGATATTGAATGGTCACGCAGATGTACAGATGCGGGATATTCCCTGGTTGCGTTGCGGGATGCCCATGTGTGGCATAACTGGGGAGCAAATGTCGTTACAAAGTTTAATGCTTTTACGGAATATTATGGCAGAAGGAATAAACTTCGTTTTTTTGCCACTTATATTGAGGAAGAGGATATTGACCTATTCATAGAGAATGCACTGCGTAATATGTTTAATGTTATTTATGGGCATTACCGCAAAGGGGCATATAAGGAGATGCAGCTAACCCTGCGTGCTTTGGATGATGTTATTCATAATATATGGGGAAAGGCTGAGGAATCAAAGATAAAAGTAGATGGAATTGCAGAGCTTCCCCTGGAAAAATTATTGAAGTCTAAGACAGAAGTGGTTATCATGCCCAATAAAGATATGGGAGATGATGGAGGCGTTACGGCAGTTGGGCGCGTGATACATTTCTGCAATCCTCATATAAAGCTGCTTCCATATGATGCAAAAAGCCAGCCGGATAGTTCTGTCTTGAGAATAAAGCCCTGTCCTCACGTGATTCGTACAAAAGAGAACATTTTGCCGGTTGTGTGGGTAGACCGCTTTTTGAACTGCATTTTAACAGAAGAGGATTTTGACTATTTTCAAAATTATGAAAGCAGTTATGGATTGTTTTATCGTTTATATGAATCGTTTTTAAGAGAAGGAGTGGCAAAAATCAGACAGGGTGTTTGAACTCCTTAAATGGTAAGAAATACTATTTTAAGACAATGAATCAACAAAAAACAGAACAAGTTGGGTTGACTTATTGTTTAAGATATGATAGCTTTTATTTAAAGCATATGTTTCAAATTTTATTTCAAAATTTAAATTCTAAATTTTCTAAGTCCATATGGACATCGAAACGATTCGTGCTTTTATTCCAAACAAACAACTGAATAAGGCAGGAGGTTTCGGGTCCATGGCATAGATGCCTTCTGCAGGAAAGGAAGGTATCTATGGGAAAAAGAGATTTGGACTTAAAGTCCTATCTGTCTGACAAAGAAGGTTTTCTTGAGCGGACAAGCGACATTATCATGCGCCAGAAATCAACAGGAAATCTGTTTGCACTTTGGATTCTGGAGAACCAGGAAACGGTTGATTACAGTATGCCTGTGCGTATCATGCTAAAGGAAGCCTTGGAGTATGACAGGCAGGTAAAGGAGCTAAAGCGCACGAATATGGCGGAGTATCAAAAGTCCGGGGAGAAAGAAGGCGGCGGAGATTCCCATATGCCATCCGATATGTCAGGGGAGTATTTGTACAAAATCAGAAAAGGGGAGCGCATTTATCCGGTCAATACATTAATTGTATATTGGGGAAAGGAACCCTGGGACGGACCGAGAAGCCTTCATGATTTTCTGGATTTTGGCGATGGAGATGAAACGCTTCACGAAAAGTTAAAGAGGCTGGTGCCGGAATATCCGTTGCATATTCTGGATTTGAATACGGTTACGGATTATTCTGCCTTTAGGACAGAGCTTCGGACGGTGTTTGAGATGTACCGGTGCAGGAAGGATAAGAAAGCATTCAGGGAATATATAGAGAGCCATGAAGAGTGCAGGCATCTGGATGAAGAGAGCTGCAGGATAATCGGCAGGCTGACAAATTCGGAGAAATTGTTGTCCAATATTGAAAAATATGGAAGGGAGGAAGAGAATATGGAGAGTGTAATTGATGAACTTATTGAGGACGGAAGAATTGAGGGGATAAGTCAAGGAATCCATCAAGGAATCAAAGTTTTAGTAGAAACCTGTAGGAAATTTGGCAGATCTAAGGAAGAGATAACTGATAAGCTTATGGAGAAATTTGCATTATCTAAGAGTGAAGCGGAGCAATATGTAAAGGAGTAACGTGCTATGGGCAGTTATGATTATCTGATTGTGGGAGCAGGACTTTTCGGTTCGGTTTTTGCAAGAGAGGCAAAGGAATGCGGAAAGTCATGTCTTGTTATTGAGAAAAGGAACCATACAGGGGGAAATATCTACTGTGAAGATATAGAGGGAATCCATGTACATAAATACGGTCCCCATATTTTCCATACAGATATACCGAAGGTATGGGAATATGTAAGAAAATTTGTGGAGTTCAACCATTTTACATATTGTCCCGTAGCCAATTATAAAGGAGAACTGTATAATCTGCCCTTTAATATGAATACCTTTAACAGAATGTGGGGCGTCATAACTCCGGAACAGGCAAAAGAAAAAATTGCAGAACAGATAAAGCAGGAGGAGATTACCAATCCGGAGAATCTGGAGGAGCAGGCAATCAGCCTTGTGGGCAGGGATATCTATGAAAAGCTGGTAAAAGGCTATACGGAAAAGCAATGGGGCAGGGAATGTAAGGACTTGCCGGCATTTATTATTAAGAGATTGCCCGTGAGATTTACCTATGATAATAATTATTTTAACCATCCTTACCAAGGGATTCCGGTTGGCGGCTATAATGTCCTGATTGATAAACTGCTGGAAGGAACGGAAGTTTTACTGAATACAGACTATCTGGCGGATAAGGAAAAATGGGAATCCATGGCTGAAAGAATTGTTTATACAGGTCCCATAGACGCTTATTTTGGCTATTCCAAAGGGCATCTCTCATACCGCAGCCTCAGGTTTGAGACAGAGGTGCTGGATATGGAAAACTTCCAGGGGTGCGCCGGTATGAATTATACGGACAGGGAAACTCCCTGGACCAGGATTACGGAGCATAAGCACTTTGAATTCGGCACCCAGGAGAAAACGGTTATCAGCAAAGAGTATTCCATAGAGTGGAGTCCCGGGGAAGAGCCTTACTATCCTGTTAATGATGAGAAAAACCAGAAGCTGTATGAAGTTTACAAACAGATGGCGCAGGAGGATGAAAAGGTTATCTTCGGGGGAAGGCTTGCAGAGTACAAATATTATGATATGGACAAGGTTATTATGGCAGCGCTGCAGCTTGCCGAAAAAATGTTAGGGAGATATTAGATTTTAGCGGTTCCGGTACAATTAATGCGTTTTTGGCTTTGAAAGAAGTACGGGAGAGGCTTTCAGAGTGTATATATGTGGAAGGACTGTTTTGAGATGATGAATTAACAAAAAAACGACACAATCGTATTGACTTACTTTTTAAAATATGGTAGCTTTTAATCAAAGCATATGTTTCAAGATTGATGCCCCGCTGTTTGCGGCGGGGTTTTTGACTTCTAAATTTAAATTCTAAATTTTTCTAGGTCCTTACGGACATCGAAACGATTCGTGCTTTTATTCCAAACAAACAACTGAATAAGGCGGGAGGTTTCGAGTCCATGGAATAGACGCCTTCCGCAGGAAAGGAAGGTATCTATGGGAAAAAGAGATTTGGACTTAAAGTCCTATCTGTCCGACAGGAGAAGGTATGCGGATATTTACAATGGCAGTATTTTTCATGGAGGACAGCAGTTAAAGGCGGAAGAGCTGGAGTTAGTGGGAACCGTTGCCACAAAGGCTGACAAAGAAGGTTTTCTTGAGCGGACAAGCGACATTATCATGCGCCAGAAATCAACAGGAAATCTGTTTGCACTTTGGATTCTGGAGAACCAGGAAACGGTTGATTACAGTATGCCTGTGCGTATCATGCTAAAGGAAGCTTTGGAGTATGACAGGCAGGTAAAGGAGCTAAAGCGCACGAATATGGCAGAGTATCATAAGTTCGTGAAGGAAGAGGGTGGAGGGGATGCACATGTGCCATCTGACAGGTCAGGAGAGTATTTGTACAAGGTCAGAAAAGAGGAGCGCATTTATCCGGTCAACACACTAATTGTGTATTGGGGAAAAGAAGCCTGGGACGGACCGAGAAGCCTTCATGATTTTCTGGATTTTGGCGATGGGGATGGAACGCTTCACGAAGAGTTAAAGAGGCTGGTGCCGGAATATCCGCTGCATATTCTGGATTTGAATACGGTTACGGATTATTCCGCCTTTAGGACAGAACTTCGGACTGTGTTTGAATTGTACAGATGCAGGAGAGATAAGAAAGCGTTTAAGGAATATATAGAGAGCCATGAAGAGTGCAGGCATCTGGATGAAGAGAGCTGCAGG
>N._stephensi_709_foregut__coassemble_36_pt1 | contig 48989 bp, 48 predicted proteins | sample N__stephensi_709_foregut__metabat2_low_PE_012 | metagenome-assembled genome bin N | reverse complement strand
CTATCACGCCTTCATGTTCACAGTCCGCTCCCGCTTCTTCTGCTACGTCTACAAGCGTATGGTCTCCCACCTGTCCGTCTGATACGCTGTCAAGCTCGTTCCCGTCGTCGTCAAAGTTCTTCTCGCAGGTTGTGCAGTTCTTATGTGCTATCACGCCTTCATGTTCACAGTCCGCTCCCGCTTCTTCTGCTACGTCTACAAGGGTGTGCGTAGCCGTCTCTTTGCTGATAGAAATTTCTTCGATTTCGGTGTCCAGACTCTCCTCTTCATAATATTTTCCATCATCGCAAGCATCACAATAGTAATACTCTACATTACCATCTTCATTACATGCAGCTGCCTTTGCATTCACATGTTGGACAGCATGAGTGCTATCATGCCCTGCAGGCGCTGCATAGACAGGCATTGGCATAGCTGTGCCACATATAACAACTGCAGCTAATCCCAATGCCATGAGCCTATTTAATCTCTTTTTCATTTATAAACCTCCTTATTCTTACATATGAAATGTACATGAACAGGTGGCTGTCAATTCACATCCTCCTTTCCTCTGCTTTAATACATCACTTTTAAAAAGTGTACTTTTATAAACGCAAACAAGCGGAATCGAATTATACTAATTGTATCTGTAAAGGCAATAAAATCTCAATAATAAACAGTCTGCAACGCTAAAATCAGAAAGCTTAACACAAAAAAGAATCTCAAAAAGAAAAAAATTGCCGGAAAATGCTAAATTAGTATTGAAATATTACTCTGTTCAATGATAATATAATAGATATGTATGGGTTTGGCTGTATCAATTTATAAAAGTACACTTTTTCAAATTTATTCATTCCCCATATAAATTCTATTTTCCATTTTGACCGCCTTTGAATAGAAGGTACTTGTTGGCATTTTACAAGCGCAAGCCGCTTGGGTAAGTGTCATTTTTTTATTTCTCCAGGCATTGTGCACTTCATAAAAATTATCCGGCAGCGGCAGCACCGGTCTGCCAAATTTAACCCCTCTTGCTTTTGCAGCCGCAATACCTTCTTCCTGACGTTTTCTGATATTTTCCCGCTCATTTTCCGCCACAAAAGAAAGAATCTGCAATACCAAATCCGCAATAAAAGTTCCCATCAAATCTTTACCGTTCCGCGTATCCAAAAGTTTCATGTCTATCACGCAGACATCCACCCCTTTTTCCTTTGTCAGTATACGCCATTGGTTTTGAATTTCCTCGTAATTTCGTCCCAATCTGTCAATACTTAAAACATACACTAAATCTCCCGGCATAAGACGTTTTACCATTTCCTGATACCTGGGTCTTTTAAAATCTTTGCCCGATTGTCTGTCAATATACAAATTCGTCCTTGGGACCTTCTTCCTTTCCATAGCAATAACCTGTCTGTCTTCATTCTGATCTACACTGGATACCCGAATATACCCATAAATTTTTCCTGTCATATTCTTACCTCCTGTCTGCATCATGGCTTAACACTTTAACTATACCCTGTTTTTATTATTTGCGGTCATTAAAAAAACTTATTCCAATTTCATATACACAGTTAGAATACGTTATAAACAATTTGTGCCATAAAGCCATGTGTTCCGAATAGAACAAGAAACAACAAAGGAAGGACTTATTTTTAGTACTAATAAATCCTTCCAAATCCTACTATATATTCCTATATTTAGCAGTCGTTCCAACTGCTATTTTTCAAAATCTATTCCTCCGCCCTGGCACTCAACAGCCGCAAAGGCTCCTCCTTCAGGTTTCCTGCCGTGGAAACAGCGGAAAGGATAAGGGCAAAGACAAACAGCGATGCGCCTGCAAAAGCAGTTACCGTCAGATTACCGTCCGTAAGAGTCTCCACTTCTTCCTCCGAATCATCATAGACCATGCCTGCACTGAAGGTTGTATCAAAAATATGCTCGTCAGTCATGGCGTTTGCAAACCTGCCGGTTAAAAGCCATCCCGCCATACTGCCCAGGACACAGCCCAAAGCGGCAATCAACAGAATACCGGAAAGAATGGAGCCTGCACATTCCCTCTTGGAAGCCCCCAGGGAACGCTCGATAGCAGTACGCCTCTTTTGTCTGGTAATCATCAGGTGGTTAAAAAATACCATGACCAGAATTGCCATAATAACCCCTGCCGCCACCAGAATATACGCCATACGCTCCGTCTGCTTCAATCCCGCCTCCAGCTTTGTATAGCCCTTATCATAAAATTGGAACTCCAGATTATCAACGCCCTGTTTTTCCCATTCCTTCAGGAATTGGTCGATTGTGCCGTTTGGAATACGAAACGCCGTATTATAGGGCAAGGTCTTCCCAAACCTGCCGATATTGTTTTCATCGCTGTTTTTGATGGAGCTTTTGGGTATGAAAATCTCATTTTCGGCAAGCTCGTACCCCCAGTCTGCGTTATCGGAAGGCAGGGTGGCATAAATCCCCACTACCGTATAGTCCGACTGGTAAAAGGTCTGGAACTGCTCCCCCTTTGCTGTAAGGGAAATATCTCCCCACAAATCCGCAGCCGAAGAAGCATAGTTAGCATATCGTAATCCCAGATTTATGGTATCCCCCACCTTAACATTGTTCCGTCTGGCAAAAGGATAGGAAAGGAGGCAGACCTGGTTTCCCTCTTCATAATCCTCCGCCTCAAAGCCTCTTCCCAGCTCTATATAGGCGCTTCCCGAATAGAAACGCATAATCAGATTCAAGTCTTCCGTCGCCGTAACCGGGGCGCTGCTAAAAAACATATTCAGCTCCTCCCCGTATGCCTCCCAGATTTTATCATGCCCCTTTTCATAAAATTCCTCATCCATGGCTTCCACGGAAATTTCCGGCAGCCTGTTTTCAATGGGCGTCCCATCGGCATAGGTCTGTCCTGAAGAAGGTCCGCCGTTTGGAACCCATTCAAAGGGCTTCTCAAAGGGCTTCTCCGGGTCCCAGTTATGAGGCGTCGTATTGGTCACGCTCATAATATAATTCGTACCCGCATACATCATATCCGGACTGTCATTATAGTGGTCGCAGAAATAAAGATTGGGGGTATTATAGGTATAAGCCCCGTTTAAGACCTCCACTACCTTCATTTCCACGGCATGGTCCGGAATACAATCCTCCACCGGCGTTACAATGACCACAATGCTGTTGAATATGCCTGCATTTTCATCCCACATCCTGTAATCCGGCAGATACGCCATGTAATAGGGTCTTTTTTCCGGACCGCTTATATACTCCACATTATCTATATCCAGAACGGAAAGAGGCACGTTATCCCCATAGCTTGGCGTATTGCGGTAACGGTAGTCCGAAAGCTCCGCATCCCATATGGCTTTTGGGGTTACCGCCAAAGGCGTCTGTCCCACCATGCCGACAGTCACAAAAGCTTCTTCAAACTTCTTCATATTTTCCCTGCACAGATAATTCAGGTTGCACCCTATACAAAGCAACAGGGCGCAGAGAGACACCAGCGCCAGAAAAAGCAGGGTCTTTACCTTTGTCCTGAAAAGCTGTCTGATACTGTTCCTAATCATCTGCCCCACCTGCCTTTGCCTCCGGCTTTTCGCTGTCTTCCTCTTTGTCTCCGGAAATGGATTTCCCCTCCTTCTCCACAGTCATCCTGCCGTCCCTCATTCTGTAAATGCCATCCGCTTCCTTTGCCACATCAGGGTTGTGGGTAATGACGATAACCGTATATCCGTCCTCATGCGCCAGCCTTTTTAAAAGCTTAACGATATGCTGTTCGTTTTCCGTATCCAAGTTTCCTGTAGGCTCATCCGCCAAAAGGATTCTCCCGCCTGCCGCCAAAGCCCTGGCGATTGCCACCCTCTGCTGTTCCCCGCCGCTCATCATTAAGGGAAACTGTCTGTATATCTTTTTAGGAAGCCCCACGGAAAGCAGCAGCTCTTCCGCACGCTTTGCAGCCTCCCTTTTCTTTGTCTTTTTCATCTCCATGGGATACATGACGTTTTCCCTTGCCGTCAACAGGGGAAAAAGCTGGAAGGACTGATACACCACCGACGCCACATCCCGGCGGTAACGGTCTCTGTTCATTTTTAAAAGGTTCTCCCCCTCCACCAGGATGGAACCCTCATCAGCCACATCCAATCCTGCCAGAAGGGAAAGCAGGGTGGTTTTTCCGCTGCCGGACTCTCCCACAATCGCATACATAAGCCCCTTTTCAAAGGCGCAGCTTACATCCTTTAGTGCATGTACGGTCTGGTACTTGGTTTTGTAAGAATAATTAACATGTTCTACCCTGATTACTTCCATTTTCTTTCCCCTCCTAATCATTCTGGCTCAATACCGCCATAACGCTCAACCGCTTCAAGGGCCACAGGGCTGCCGCCTCCCCCAGAAAATAGCAGACCATAAAGACGCCCGTAACCATAAGTAACATTCCCGCCCCGCCCTTTAAAAAGACGGCGCCTGCAATGCTTCCCAAAACACAGCCGGCAAGGGCTGTCAGGGCATATTCCAGGCAGATGGTCATAAAGCAGCTTCCATGTGCCTGTCCTAAGGAACGCATAATGGCATACTCCGGCTTCCTCCCCTTAATCAAAAGGCTCGCCGTAATATAGCCGATGCACAGGATTACCACCCCCAAAAAGGGAAGGATACCCACAAGCAGGTTCTTATTCCTGATTAACTGCTCCGCCGCCTGGATAAAAGTTTCATCTCTTATGGAAAGTCCGTAGCCGTCATACCAGTTTTCCGCTCCCGGCAGGATTTCCAAAAACTGCAGCTCCTTCATTTCCTCCTTAAAAGCATTAATCTCATAAGGGTCCTTTAAGGAAAAGGCGGCTGAGCTGGCGTAAAACTCAATGCCGCTTTCATGGAAAAGCTTTCTTGCCGCTTCAAAGGGCAGGATAATATCCGGCTGCTCCTCCAGTCCCGTGTAATTCTGCATGTTCATGAAACCCACAACCGTATATTCCCCCATATCCAAAGGCTCCAGCACGATAACCTTGTCATCCCTGAAATTCGTATAATAAGCGCTGAAGGTAAGGGTCCCTCCGGGAACAATTCCCAGGCTCTCCGCCGTTTTTTCATCTATAATACAGATTCTTTCCTTTGATGAAAAAAAGGTCTCCCCGTCCATATCATAAGGAAGTCCCTGCTCTTTTCCCGCAAATGTAATATCCCCCTCTTCAAATCCGGGAACTGCACTGGCAGCATTGATGCCGGAGGCATAATAGGGCAGATGGTCCAGATAATCCTCCCCCTCCACCTTTCCCGTTCCCATCCTAAGCTGTATGGAAAGGGCAGGATTTTCCACATATTCCGAATTTAAAATGCCGTCCACATATCTTTCCTTGATTTTCAGTCCCGAATCCAGGGTGCCTTTCAGATTGCAGACCCTCCCCTTTACGGGCAGTACCTGTGGCAGCTCTGTCAGCTGCTTTTCCACGCCTGCAATGTTTCCCATATAGGCGTTTAAAAGAATCACGGTTACCATGCAGATGAAAAGATTGATAACCGTTTTCTTTTTATACCGGATGCCGTTTTCCACAGCCCTTTGAAGCATAAGAAATCCCCCCTTTTTCTTAATTCTCTATTTTTTCACTTTCATCTATCAGTTCTGCAAAACGGGCGTCCCCTTCCCGGCTTACAATCAGCCGCCACTGACCGATTCTATTCCCTTCGCTATCGGCAACATAAATGACCAGATCCGATTCCATATGCTCAGGGAAGTTCCACTCACTGTCATCCTCCACATGCCACCAGATAACATCTTCATACAGGTAGACCCATTCGATTCCTATACTGGTTCCGGTGGTTCTGGTATAGATATAGCCGTCTCCCTCCGGCACCTCCAGCTTAAATCTATACCCCCAGCCCGTTTCAACGGAATCGGAAAGCTGTCTTTTTTCCCCGGGAGGAAGCACCATCCAATCATCCCCGTCCAACTCTGAGGCGTACACATTCAGCTCGCCCTGCCTTGGTTCGTTTTTATAAAGTCCCGGATTCAGGGCAAAGACACAGATAAAAATCACTGCCGCTGCTGCCGCATATTTCAAAACCTTCGTTCCTTTTCTACGTTTTCTGTATATAACGCTTTCCCGGATTCTCTCTTTTGCGTCTTCCGCGACCTCAATCTGATTGACTAATTCCTTGAAGCGTTCCAATCTGTTTTCATCCATTTTCATGCCCTCCCAGCAATTCATTCAGCTTTTCCCGCCCTCTCTCCAGCCTCTTTTTGACAGCCGCCTCGGACACCTTCATAATTTCCGCTATCTCCCGTATTTTGTAGCCTTCCACGTAATACAGCAGAAAAACCGCTTTATAATTTGCGGGCAGCTCCATAAGCGCCTCCATTAAAATGTTGTCTTCTTTATCCTTATAAATCATGCCAAGTTGTTCTAAGGGAATGGAGGGATGGCGCTGGTAAAAGCGCAGCTTGTTTTTGCAGATATTGATATAGACCCGCAAAAGCCATGCTTTTATGTGCTCCCTGCCTTGAAATTCCGTCTTGTGCTCCATATATTTAATCAGGGTATCCTGGAGTGCATCCTCCGCATCGTGCCTGCTTCGCAGCATGACAACGCCTACGCGGTAGAGCATATTTCCAAATTCCTGAAATATTTCTTCGATTTCCATTGTTTTTACCGCCTTTATAGTAATACACCCGGGGAGGGAAAAAAGTGACATTGGGGAAAAATTTTTGATAGAGAGGATGGAAAATACCCTGTTTTTTCTCCCCTGCCTCCATCTTTTCCGCCACACCGCACTTCCCCCTAAGGCGTGTTTCCTGTGTTAATGAGTATATACATCGGGAGGCGGAGTGTCAATGAGAGGGATACCGGGGGATTTCCTGATTGTGTTTTCTGCATGATATAAAAACGGGAGAGACAGAATGTCTCTCCCGGGCTTGTTGGTAAGGATGGGAGAAACGGGGGAAATTTGCCGGTCTTAGGATTTTTGCATTGTTGCCTATATTGAGGTTATTTTGCAAACCCTATATCGTCCATGATAATCTCGCCTGCCCTGCTTCCGTCAAATGCTATACAGATTTTTTGAACAGATGTGAAAGCAAAAATGTAATAATAAATACCACAAATGCAGGCATGGCATTACTGCACAGATGCAGCATAGCGCCATATAAAAACCGGGCTGACAAAAGCGCACATAAAATCATGCCGCCGGGTCTGCCCTCTTTAAGGAAGCATACCGGTCCCTCCGTTACTTTCTTCGCCCATCGAAATAATTTCCCTGATACTATTTTTATCCTTTGCACAAGCTTTTTCATTTTTCTCCCTTATCAACCGGATACTAACAGGGCAAGCACGGCGAATTTCATTTCTTTTTCCCCGTCGGGCAATACCTTGATTTCTATATGGTGTTTCTTGGAAGAAGGAGATGTATAAATCTCGTCGCTTCGTCCAAAACCGCCCCAGCCGTCGGAGAAATTCCCATCGAGAATTTTCTCAAGTCTGCCGTCAATATAAATTTCCGCTTTTCCAAAGGCGCCGTCTATGGACTTCCAATAGGTTAAGCCAAGATTAGCAAACTCTAATTCAAATTCCAGGCTGCCTGCCTCAGAGTTTCCCAGCCAGCCGTGATGGAGGTGGGGATGCAAATCCGCCTTTTGCCAGCCGCCGGGACTTACGGGGCTGATATCCTCCCCGTCTAATATGCTGCCGATTCCTTCCTTTGGAGGGCGGACAGAATGTAAAAATAATTCTTTTTCCGTTTTTGGGGAAACTTCTATAGATACTGCTTCCATGGAAGCCTGACACTCCCTGTAAATGCGGTCTAAGTAAGCACAAACTAATCCGCCGGCAATTTCATGTCCCTTATCGTTGGGATGAATATCGTCGGGGGAAATATCAGACCACTTGTATTCTCCCGCTTCTATTTCCGCTAAAACCACGTTGCCGTAGCTAATCATGGGGAGTTTGTATTTTTCCCCAACCTTTGCATGGAGCGCCTGGGCGTTTGTCCCGTCCTCCATGGTCATAAACAAAAGGACTACCGCCGGGCTTTTCTCTGCCGAAAGCAGAGTCTGTATCAGACGTTCATAGCTTTTTTCATGGAAAGGCTCCGCCGTGTCGTTTACGGTAAAATCCACAATGATAAAATCAGGTTCGTGGGAAAGGACGTCTCTTCCCGCCCGGTGCAGTCCCAGGTAGGAATCCGTGGCGCCTATGCCCGCATTGATATAACGAATCTCCGTTTCCGGAAATGTTTCTTTCCACCATTTTGCCATAATGCCCGCATAGGATTTTTCCGGTATGGAAGAAAAAAAACCTTCCGTAATAGAGCCGCCCAAGGCGGCAACCGTCACGCATTTCCCTGACATTGCCTTTTTCATAACCGCCGCTACGGCACTGTCATCCGAATTTTCCCACGCAAACGCTTCTTTTCTTAAACTTTTCATTTCCTGCTCTTTTCTGCGTCCTCCAAAGACTGATAGCCGTAAAATTTCACTTCGTTTTCAATGATCCGTTCCAAAAGATTTTCTCCAGCAGCCTCAGCCCGCTTTACCTGCTCATAAATCAGCTTTACGGTCTTTTGGGAATAGGTCTTGTACTCTCCCTTTAAATAGCTTTCCGAAGAAGAACCGTTATAGGCGCTGTCCTCGCTGCTTTTAAACACCCTGCCTTCTTTGCGGATATTGGGGTATTTTTCATAAAACTCCTTATCCCATTTCACATGGATTTTTGCCATTTCATCAATCATTTCCTGTGAGTCTGATGAAACCTCCGGCAGATGCCCCTTGATTTCCTCAAATTCCTCCGGATAAGTTGTTTCCATCATAAAGCCGTATTTTTCAAAAATCAGGTTGCGTCCCTGCGCCATGGAGCTTTTTAAATCTTCCATATAGCTTTCCAGCGTCTCTTTGGAATAAACCATCCACTGGCTCATACGCATCTTAAAGAAGGTGTCCGGATCGTTTTGGCAGGACGCCCTTCCTCCCGTATTCTGCACATTCTGGAACAGCTCCCATTCCGTCTGTGCAATTTCAAAAATCAGTTGTTCCGTTTCGCTGACCTGTGCCATTTTAACTGCACGCTCCTTCCTATCTGACCTTTATACCCGTATCAATTTCTACCACAGCCCTTACGCCTGCATTTTCCCCGACTGCTTCTCCCGGCACATACATGACGAGCACCAGCGTATCGTCCTTTACATAGCTGAAGCCGTAAGGCGCTTTCTCCAGGTTTTCCAAATCGAAATCATACTGTAGAAATTCCTCTTTATAATCATCAGCCGAGGGTTCCGCCCCCTTCCCATATTCATCAAAGGCTTCCCTGTCCATATCCTTACTGATAATTTTATAATAGCCTCCCGTGGCAAGATTGTGGGCTGCTTCATCCATGGCGTCATCAAAGTCCCTTAAACGGATACATTTTCTGTCCACCAAATCAAAGCTGATTGCAAAAACATCCCTTCCATAATCCCCCATATCCCGCCTGAACACAAAGGATACAAACTCCGTATTGCAGGTAACAATTTCATAATCCACCGTATAAGTGTCAGATTCCATATCCTCTCCTGTTTCCGGCTTTACTCCTGTGGCAATTTCGCAAATAGCTTCATTCCACCGGTCCTGGATATTTTTATCGGACATATCTACAAACTGGGGATAATAAACATTTCCGTTTTTCCCCTCCTTTAAAGCATCGGTCAGCCTGTATTTCAAAGGCTCCCTGCTTTCTGCCTCCTGCGCCGTCTCCGCCTCCTGTGCGGTATCAAATTCAAAGAATCCCAAGGGATTTTCATAGGACGCATGACCGGTTTCAAGTGTTTTTCCTTCCACCGTTACCAGAATTTCATCCGCCCCATAGGCTGTCAAAAAGGTATTGACCAGCCCGCCCATTACAATATATTCCCCGCTGGTCCCCATCATGTTCACATACTGGGAAAAACCTCTTGATAAATCCAGCCTCAAGGACGTTCCGTCCTGTTCAAAGGATTTGACCTCCGTATCAATGGAGACTACATTCAATGCCGCCAGCTCACTGATTAAATTCTCAGGCGTCAGCCCCTTTATCTCCACTTCCTTTTGTTCAAACCCGTCCGCTGCGGCATTTCCGCAGTAAATCAGAACCTTTACCGGCTCTATCGTCTCTTCCTGCGCCGTCTCCTGCGCCGCTTCCGCCTCCGGCGCGCCTATATCATATGCTTCCTTTGCACAGCCGGCGGCAAAAAACAGCGTCAGGAAAGCCAGCCATATTATCATCCTTTTCTTCATAACAATCTCTCCTTTTCCACAATCTGCTTTTACATTGCATATGGAATCATAGCTAACTATACCATGTTTGAGAGATTTTGAGAAGAGCGGAAATCGTCTCATTTTCCACTGCCGCAGTTTATCATTTTCCACCGCCGGTAGTTTACCTTTTTCCGGGTAAAATACAGCTTTTATACTCCTCCTGTATAAACAGCTCCTCTCTCCCGAAAAAAGAATCCCACGCCTTACTTTCTTTTGTAAAAAAATTTCCCCACCAGGACATATCCGAAACCTTGTCCGGCATCCTGTAGGGCGTTATGGAAAGAATGAAAACAAGACCTGCCGCCCCAAGAAAAACCGCCCCCAAAAGCACGCCTTTCTTTACACTCTTTTTCTTCACACTTTTTTTCTTCCCAAGGCTTTGGCAAATCAGGAAACCAGCCAATCCATAAAGACATGCCGCTATCGCTGTTATTTCCATCCGCAAAATCGTACCGTAAAAGCGGAGGGGAACCTCTGTCAGGAAAAACCCGCCTAAATTCTGCAGCTCTTCCGCTCCGCCATCCCTTTGCGCAGGGGAATCTCCCAAAATACCTGCATAGGAAAAGCAGGTCTCCTCCCCGCCCTCTATGACCAGAAGATTTTTTTCAGGCAGGATTCCCCTGATTTCATAGCTTTCCCCTTTATATACAATTTCCTCCCCTATTATCTCCACTCCCCCAAACAGCTCCCAGGCAGTTTCCTCCCCCAGAAGACAGCCCTTCAAATCTCCCGGCTCCAAGGGGTAAGCGAAGGGGAACAGCAGAACACTGTCTCCCAGGATTTCGACCGCTGTTATCCGTGTTTTACGATACCACTCCGGATTTTCCACATCCTGCTTTTTTTCCTCCGAAAAAAACAGGATATCATGGGAATATTCCATGTTTTCCCCTTCCCGGACCATGGTTTCCCCTTCCCCGGCTAAGACTTCCCTTTTCCCAATTAAAGTTTCCTGATACAGAATGTTTTCTGCACTCTTTCTGTTAACAGGCGTTTCCAGTTCATAGACGCCAAGACGTTCCATCTCCTCCACCTTTAAGAGGCTGCCGTAAGCGCTCCCTAACAAAACAAGCAGGAAAATCACAGCCGCCCCTTTTCCTATCCCTGTGGACCGCCCCTTCATGGCTGTAAAAGGCGTATGGTGTCGCCTCCCTCCACAGGCTTTGTAGCGCTTACAATAACAGGCTCCGATTCCGACAGAAAGCCGTCGGCAATAGCCGCATAACTTTCGTTGCTGTCCGTTACCTCTACAAACCGCTCCACTGCTACCAGCTCGCTTCCTAAAATCGTCTGTCTCTCCTCATAGACCAGTACGTATTTCTTGTCCCTGTTCTGATGCAGCGCCGATAAGGGCACGCAGACGCTCCTTTTCCCTTCCTGTTTGCTGACGGTAACCGTTCCCGTATCTCCCAGGTTACCTGCGCCTTCCTCTACCTTAATCAAAAGAGTATAGCTTTCTCCTGTGGAATCCTCCTCCAGAGATAAAATCTCTCCTTCGACCCTTTCTGCGCCCGTTCCTATGGTTAATTCCGCCCTATCCCCCACCGTAACGTATTTCCTGTCCTCTTTGTCTATCTGCGCCTGGAATTTGTAACCCTCTTTTCCATCTGCAAGAAAAAGAAGGGCGCTATCCCCCACGCGTCCCGTTTCTTCTATGACAATTTCCGTTACCGTTCCCTGATAGCCGGATTTTAAAATACCCCCTGCTTCCTCCACGTCCTTATAAAGGGCAATTTCTTTCTCCATAACCTCCTTTTCCAGTTCCAAAAGCTCCGGCGAGCTATCTCTTTGCTGCCGCGCACCCGCATCCTCCAAGGAACGTCTTGCCGCCTCTAAGGCGTCTTCATTCTGCCGCCTGGCGCTCTCCGCCGCCCTCTGGCTGTTTTCCACCGCCTGCTCTAAGGCGTCCCTTTGCTGCTGCCACTCTTCCCCCAGCTCATTGGCGGAAACAGTTCCCGGAATACCGCCGTGGTCTTTCACATAAGCCTCCTTTGAAGGAAAGCTTTCCAGCTCCTGCCTTGCCCTGTTGACATCGTTTTGCGCCCACGCCCCTTCCGTCTGGACGCCCGACTGGGTCTTGGCATAATCCGCCTTCGCCCGCTCCTCCTGCCTGTTTCTTTCTTCCTTTTCCACGTTCTGGTTATAACGAAGGGTATCTATCTGGATTTCAAGCTTCCTAAGCTCCATCTCCTTTTTTTCTATGATTTCCCCTAAATCCTCCAAATCATACTGTAACAATTCCTGTCCCTGCTCTACCTTTTCCCCCTCTTTGACAAAAATCCGTTCCACCCTCAGCCCTTCCAGCCCGTAAACAGCGTTTTCTCTGTCCGCAACCAGCTTTCCTTCCGCCTTTACCTGATGGGTCAGATTGATATAGGATGGAAGTTCCGTCCCAACGCGGGGCAGGGCGGCGGCATAGATTCCCCCGGAAATCAGGCTACACAAAAGAAATAAAACGCCAAACCAGACCGCCGCCTTTACCGCCTTTTTCCTATTCAGTTTTTCCATGACGGATTTTAATATTTTATCAAACTCTGTTTTCATCCATTACTCCTTCATTCCTGTGGCAATAATGCCCTTTTCCAGGTAATCCTGTCCTAACAGGAACACAAATACTGCGGGAACCAGCCCCATGATTGACGCCGCAAAGGCAAAGCCCGCATCGGAAAGGCTGATTTGGGGCAGATAAAGGGATAAAACCCATAAGGACCTGTTTTTTAAAAAAGCAAGGGGCTGCTCTATCAGACTGAAATATTCCAGAAAGCCCAGCACCAGGGCGGAGCCAATTCCTGCCGAGCCTAAGGGAAGCCCTATATGCCAAAACACCTGAAATTCCCCGGCGCCATCCACCTTAGCCGCCTCTAACAGTTCCCCCGGAATCCCGCAAAATCCCCGGTACATAATGAATACGGGAAAAGTGGAAAATACCCCCGGAAGAATGATGCCCCAGAGATTATCCAAAAGGGACAAATCCTTCAATACCAGATAATTTGACAGCATGGTAACGGAAAAAGGCATCATCATCAAAGAAATGTATACCGTAAACAAAAGCTTACGCCCCGGAAAGGAAAACCTGGCAAAAGCCCAGGCGGAAGGAACGCCCACAAGCAGCTGCCCCAAAAGAGTCCCTGCCACCAGCTTCAGGGAATTGGTAAATACAACGTAATATTCCGGCTTGTCAAAGAGAAGCTCTATCCAGTGCCTTAGGGTCGGATACTTGGGGAAAAGCCCGAAATGCACCATGGCGTCCATGTCCATATAGGATAAAACGGGAGCCAGGGCGCTTTCCAGCTCATCCGTCCCCTTCAAGGAACCGGCTGCCAAAAGAAGCAGGGGCATGGAGATGACAATCGCCGTCAAAAACAGGAATCCCGTCATGACAAGGCTCCCTGTTTTCCTTTTTATCTGCGCTCTTTTCTGCGCTCTCTCTAAAGAAACATTCTCCCGGCTCTTAAAACCGCCTTTTCTGCCGCCATCCTCCATAACCATGCCTCCTTTTTATCACACAACGTCTACACTTCCTTTTTATCCCACAACGCCTGTAAAATCAAAACAAACACCAGCATAACTGCTGCCGTTAAAACTGCTGCCGCCGCCATTTTGTCCATATCCAGATTTAAAAACCAGTTATTAAACAGATGCTGCAAAAGATACATACTTTCATGGGGATACGCCCCTGCAACCAGATAAGCTTCCCTGAACACCTTAAAGGAATTGAGAAAGGACAGCACCGTAATGGTATACAGGGTAGGCTTTAAATTGGGCAGGATAATCCTGAAAAAACAGGTTCCCTCCCCTGCGCCGTCCACCCTTGCCGCATCAATGATTCCCTGGGAAATCCCCATAATGCCCGCCAGCCAGAGGATAACCGTATAGCCCAGGTTCTTCCAGATATAGCTGACCACAAGCACCCAGAACGCCGCTTTCGTTCCCATATAATCGACCTGCACTCCAAAAAGCGGCTCCCAGATGCCGTTTAACATCCCCTGTCTGTCAAACAGCAATTTCCAGACAAGCACCACCGCCGCCGCAGGAATCGCCATGGGAAGAAGATAGAGGGATTTTAAAAGCTTCATATATTTACTTTTGCTAAGCCCGTAGGCAAGAAACAGGGAAATCACAATCAAAAGGGGCAGACATAAGCACATAAAACGCAGAGTATTTTTTGCCGCCAGCAAAAACGCCTGGTTATGCAGGATTATTTCATAATTGGAAAGTCCCGCCCATTCCTCTGTGACCGCCGTTAAAAAGGAACGCCTGACCACATCCCCGAAGGGAAGCAGCACGAAAAGACAGACCCCGGCAAAGCCGGGAAAGAGGAAAAGAAATACCTCTTTCCATGGCGTTCTTTTGAGCTTCCTTCTATTCCGCAAGATAGATTTGAATCTTATTAACGATTTCATTGACTCCTTCATCCACACTCATGCGCCCCTTCAATACCTCTGTCCCTATGCTGATAATGGTATCCTTCACATTTTCATCCAGCTTTGCAGGCGTATCCAGGCCCTCTAACATTGCGTCAAACGCTGCCCGTTCCTCTTCACTAAGCCATTTGATTTCCAAATCTATCATGTTGCCGTCTTCATCCGAAGTACTGACCCACCCGTAGGTTTCTGAAGGCTCATACTGGTCCAGCTGCTCCTTGACAGCCTCCCTGTTTACCGAAAATCCGCTCTCCCAGGCATCCGTCTGGACCTTTACGGAAAACATGCTCAAAACAAAATCAACGGCAGTTTCCTGTTGACTTCCCGCCGCATTGACGCCCATAACCACACGGGGAATAAAAACATTTCCTGAAAATCCGCTCAACACCCTGATATCCGCTTCTTCGTGAAGCGCCTTGAATACTGAAGGAATGTCCGTATAGCCCCACGCTATGGAATCCTCTTCCCCAAATAAAATCCTGCATTCTCCCGACATATACCTTGTATCATACATGCTGATGCGGGAGCACCAGTCGTCTCTTCCAAGCAATTCCCCGAAATACTCATAGTTTTCCAACACCTGCTTTGCTCTCTCGGAATCCAGGCTTTCGCTTTCCACATCCCAGATTCTCTTCGCCTGGGTCAGGTACTGCGCCAGGTTCTCCCTGTTTATGGAGCCGTCCGCCTCAATCAGTCCCGGCGATGAAATGTCATAGAGTCTGGTCACAACCTCCTTTTCCAGATAAGAGCCTGTGATGCTCCCCTCCGGATTTTCTCTTCTAAGCGCTTCCACCTTATCCGCCAGCCCTGCAAGATTGTCAATTCCATCCATATCATGCCCCGCGCAGAAATGGACGGCAAAGAATGCGGGAACCGCGCATACGCCCTTCTCATTTTTATAGGAATTGGTAATATTTTCATATAAAGAGCCGACAGGGTATTCTGCACTGATATCCTGGGATAAATCCGCCAGGATTCCTTTCTCTATATAAGAATCTATGGGAAGCCCGTCCAGGACCAGGATATCCGGTCCTTCCCCGCTCAAAAGAGCGGTATTCAGATTCCTGATTGCATCCTCCCTGGTAACGCCATCTACACCCGTCATTCCTATCTCGTAGCTTATATACGTATCGGGGTTTGCCTGCTGGTACAGATTAATCGCCACCCTTAAAGCATTGTTCTCCCTCAGGCTGTAGACGGACAGCTCATGCTCCGGAAGTGCTGAAATATCAGGGTCATACCGGTACGCCTTCATCAGCTTCCCGTTATAGCAGATTAACAGGTTTTCCTTATCCACAAACGCCATCCCGCTCAGGAAATAGGCAGGGCTTCCCATGCTTCCAAGACTTCCCCTGACAATCTCCTCCATGACGCTGCCCCCTACAACATGACGGAACAGCCCCTGCCTGCTCAAAACATACAGGGTGTCCTTTGTATCTCCTTCATGAAAAAGAACGGGATAGGAATCCGCATTGCCGTAATTTAATTCTTCTTTGATAAACTCTTCCAAAACATCGTCCTTTTCAAAGCTTCCTTTCGCCATGTTGTAAAGCTCTATCCCTTCATCCCCGACAAGATAGAGATAATCCCCTGTCTGCCTGATATACTGCACCGTGAATTTACTTTCACAAAGCAGGATCATGGAGCGGTCCTCCGGATGAAGTTCATATACCCCGCCATTACTGCCGCCTACAAGCCTTCCGTCCGCCAGGAAACAATAGGCGAAGATATGCTGTTTTTCCTGATACCTGCCTGCTTCCTTCCCGTCCTTATCCACATAAATGCAGATATTGCCGTTTTCCTCGTAGTATTGGAGCAAAAGGCTTCCGTCCTTTCCCATAGCCGCCTTGCTGACATAATACTGGTTTTTCAGTACCTCATCCATAACCTCAATATCTTTCATGGAAAAGCTCCCGCCGCCGTCCTCTGAAACGTACATGCCGGAGTTGCTGTCAAAAAAGGCAATCCTGCCATCCTCCAGCCTCTCCATGGCACGGACCATATTTACCAGCTCCGGCACCTCCACATCCGATTCCAGGAATCTTCCTTTTACATTTTCCACAACATTGGGATTTGACTCCACAGCGCTTTCTTCTGTCTGTGTGCCGCCTGTACTTTCCAGGGGAATCCCGGCGTTTTCCCCTTCCTTGTTATTTGTGTTCCCGCACCCGGTCATTACCAGTAACAGTAATCCCAGGCACAAGGATAAAATTTTTCTCTTTTTCATATCCGCTGCCTCCTTATGTCATGAGCATAGCAGACCATTCTCTAACTTTTCTCTAAAAATTAGAGATACTTTAAAGAAAATTTTGGTATACTTCTAAGTAACAATGACAGGGCTTTTGAGACGACTGCCCATACCGGGAGGATAGGATTTGCTATGAGAATTTTAATTGTGGAAGATGACAAAAAGCTGTGCGAGCTGCTTTCCATCCAGTTGAAAAATGCGGGCTATGAAACGGACTGCTGCCATGACGGGGAGGAGGCTGTGTTTTATATCGAGGAACAGGCACATGATATGATTTTACTTGACAGGATGCTTCCGGTTATGGACGGTCTTCATGTTTTAAAGAAGATGCGGGAGAAAAAAATCATGACTCCCGTTATTTTCCTTACGGCTCTGGGGCAATTACAGGATAAAATAAACGGGCTGGACGCAGGCGCCGACGATTATCTGGTAAAGCCCTTTGAATTTGAAGAACTGCTCGCCCGTATCCGCTGTTTAAAAAGGCGTCCTGCCAAATGGAAGGATAATAATATTTTAAGGGCGGGCGATGTTTCCCTTTCCTTAACAGAAAGCATCTTGACGGGTCCGGATTTAAGTCTTACCCTGTCTAAAAGGGAATGTAGTCTTTTCGAGGTTTTCCTGACAAATCCGGGACAGACCATGCCGCGGACAATCTTACTTTCCAAGGTATGGGGACCTGACGGGGATGTGGAAGACGGGAATCTGGATAATTACATTTTCTTTGTAAGAAGAAGATTGAAAGCTGTAGGCAGTAAGCTTCGCCTGACTACCATCCGGGGCGTAGGCTACCGCCTCGACGTATAGAGGATACGCCCATGATTAAAAAAGTTCACTTGCGCCTTACCCTGTTATGCACAGCCGTTACCGGCGCCATCATTATCATGATGACGCTTCTGTATCTTTATGTTTCGGAAAGCAATATGCGCGCAAACCACTATTATGCTTTCCAAAACGACGCAGGCAATATTATCAACGGTCTTTGGAACCAGTCCGTACTCTCCAATTATTATCTGGCGTCCTTAGAAGCAAACGGACGGTATCTGGTCTTCATCGAGGATAACGGCACGCCGCTTTTGTACGGAAATATAACTGAAAATGAGGAACGGGAAAAATTGCTGGACGCCTTAAAGGCTTATTACCGGGCGCACTATGAAATAGTCCCCGCTTCCTATGCGGGCACGCTGTCCTCCTATCATTTTGAATTTATCTGCACCCTGCCGGAGGATAAGTCTTCCACCGGGCAGGATTTCTATGCCTGCGTCGGCTGCCTGCCTTCGGAAAACGGCAGCCTGACCGTTTATATCCTTGCTCCCGTTTCTTCCTTTTACAGGCAGCTTTCCAGACAGCGGCTTTTATTCGCCCTGATTAATCTGCTGGCGCTGACGGTTCTTTATCTGTTTTTTTACCGGCTTACCAGCCATTTGCTAAAGCCCGTGGCAGAAAGCCAGGAGAAACAGACCTCCTTTATCGCCTCCGCCTCCCATGAGTTGCGCACGCCTCTTTCCGTGATTCTCTCCTGCGCCGCCCTGATTCCGAAAAGCGACCGGGAGAAGCAGGCGCAGTTTTGCCATACCATCAGGCAGGAGGGCGCAGTTATGAAGCGTCTGTTGTCTGAAATGCTGTCCCTTGCGGACTTTGACAGCCGGGAAATGGAGCTTCACAAGGAAGCCTGTGAATTGGATACCTTGATTTTAAACTGTGTGGAAACCTTTGAACCGATGGCAAAGGAAAAAAATATTCTGCTGACCTCCCAACTCCCCGACAGCTTTCTCCCGCCATGCACCTGTGATAAACATAAAATACAACAGCTTCTTTCCATCCTCGTCCACAATGCCATCAGCTATACCGACGAGGGCGGCAGCATCCGGGTCGGTCTGGAATACGCTAAAAAGCATTTCATTATTTCCGTAGCGGATACGGGAATCGGGATTTCCGACGAGGATAAAAAAATGGTATTTGAAAAGTTTTACCGGGCGGACGCCTCCCACAACGCCAAAGAGCATTTCGGTCTGGGGCTTTCCATTGCCCAGACCATCGTCAGACAGCATAAGGGGAAGCTTAGGGTAACGGATACGGAAGGCGGAGGAAGTACGTTTATTGTGGAGATTATGTGAAAAGTAGAAAAATTTTGAGGTATTTACCCCGGCAGAATTTTAGAAAAAGTTATGTTTATTGAGCGGGTCGTTATAAAAGCGTCGGCACTTAATCTGCGTTCTTTGCAGATTTATGTGTCCGTTACGCTTTTATACTCTAAAGAGCATAAATCCGAGTGCAAACGTACCCGTGAAATAAATATAATCTTTTTTCTAAAATTCTGCCGGGGTAAATACCCCAAAATTTTTCTACTTTTTACTGCGGGTATTATACCGGTATCAGATTACCGACTTCCTCCCATAATCCGTTAAATCAGTCCCGATTTTTTCTGCAAGTTGTGCAACAGTCATCTTCTTATCCACAAGCATTTTCAATTCCGCATCCGTTGCGCCGATTAATTGGACAAACTGCACTTTTCCGTTGGGGGTCATAATTTCCCCCATCTCGTCCTCCTTCGTAATAAATCCTGTAATAGCGGATTTTTGCTCCGCATCCATTCCTGCCGTCTGCCCTGTATAGATGTACTCCTCCGGCGCAAAAATATCCCCCTCTTTATAGGATACCCGCGCTATCGCCTGAAGAATCCCTGCCATACACCGCAGTTCTCCTTCTTCGTCCTCCACGCAGGATTTTTTCAGCTTTACGGTAAGTTCAAAGCCAAAGCCGCTGTATTCCGGGTCCTTTGTCTCTTTTTCATAAAGCTCGGAAAGCCCGAAGGTCACAAAGTGGTAATAATCCCCGCCGTCATATATGCTGATACCGTCAAGAGGCTCGTTGCCGCCCAGTCTCCAGGGCATCAGCACGCCGTAATGTTCAATCTGCTTCGGTTCTCCTCCATATAATTTTTCAACCGTCTCCACAATGGCATCCCACCCCGGCGCCTTCAATTCGTCATTTTTCTTAAAAAATCCCATAGCTTTATCCGTTTTCCTTTCGTTTTTATCACATCAGGCTGCTAAACTCCTCCACGCTCTTTGCACGGGCAGCCAGCTTAATCCATTTATTTAAGATTTCCAAATCTATTTCCTTGCATATTCTTTTTCTCAACTCGTCCGGAACATCTCCGCAATCCGCAAGCAGTTCCAAAATACTTTCTGCTTTCCCTTCCGCCTTTCCCAAATATCTTTCGTCCTCCCGTATTATCTTCAGTTCCCGTTCTTCATCATATTCATAAATACTCATTTTCACAACCTCCGATTTCTGTTCAGCCAAAAAATCCCGTAATACATTCTCTTCTATGCACTCATCCACAGCCCGTTCCACGGCTTCTGTCAGAGACAGACTTCCGGCATAACTTCTTACCTTCTCCACATATATCATATACTCCTTTAAGGAAGGGCATTTTTCTTTTAATGCCTCGTTCATGCCGGGATTAATGTTCAGCACCGTAACCTTTAATTCCAGGGCAGGGTCTCTGGACGGAAACACAAAATTATCCGACAGCTTCAATTCCATCCTCTCCGGAAGGTCATCACTCCCGTTATAAAATACCACAAAATGCGGATTTGGTATTTTAACAGGCTTATTGCTGTAAATACTTCTATCCATATACTTCTTCTGTAGGATATCCGCAACATAAAACAAATCTCGAAGGGGCATATTAACGGACGGGGTTGACTGCTGTTCATAAAGATTCAGACTGTCAGAGATTATAAAGGATAAATCGTTCTTTACATTCATGTAGATAGCGTTTTCCAGTGTGTTAAACCGGAGCAGCTTCACATCATCATAATGAGTTCCCATCATACCGTTATAAAGGCTTAATGCCCGTGCAGGGTCCTTGTACAACATACGGAATACCGTATCCTTGTACTTTTTCTGTGCTTTCTTCATCTGGTTCCTCCTTTTGCAGGAGTTCCCGCTTCAGCCCTTGCATTTGAAACTCCCGCCTTTAAATTAATTGATTGGATTTAAAAGCATGAATTTCAGAACGCCCTAAGGCAGAAAATCAGAATGCACCAAGAATGTGCAAAAAAGAATATTAGAAATATATGCTTTGATAGCATATTAACATTTGATATGATATGTGTCAATATACGTTTTTACGTTTTTGCATCTTTATGTAATATCTTAAAATCCCTGCCGTTCCAAGCAGCCGCCTTTACTTTCTCATCCGGTTCACACCTTCCAGCATAACCGCCATCAACACAAGAAAAATAGCCAGATACTCCGGATAAAACCCGATTCCCAACCGCTCCACCAGCAATCCGAAAAGAGGCGGCATAAAGGTGGTCCCCACATAGCCGCTTGCTATCTGTACCCCGATTACAGACTGCGACACATCCGCCCCAAAGGTATCCGGCGTTGCATGAATCAGGCTGGGATAGATGGGCGCACAGCCCAGCCCCGTTAAAATCAAGCCCGCAAATGCCAGATTATTATGAAAGGGTATAAGTAACAGCAGTATGCCACAGGCAATCAGAAGCTGCCCTATGCGAATCATATTTTTATCATTTATCCTGGCGGTAATAAAACCACAGATAAAACGCCCCAGGGTAATGCCCAGATAAAAAAGCGCCGCCCATTTCGCCGCAGCAAAAGCCGTAACGCCCCGGTTTACCATATAGCTGGACGCCCAAAGCCCTGCCGTGGACTCTACGGAGCAATAACAGAAAAATCCCACCATGACGCCCTTTGCGCCGGGAAGCCTAAACACCTGCAAAGGCGAAAGGGGAGCCTTAGTTTCTTCCTCCCGGAGGTTTCCTCCCTTCTCCCTCCATAAGGGCAGCGTAAATACCAGAACTGCCGTCAAAATTATCTGCAAAAGGGAAATGGTGCGGTAACCGCTATTCCAGCTAAGCCCTCTCGTAAGGACAAAGCCCATAATATAAGGTCCCGCCGTTGCACCGATGCCCCAGAAGCAGTGGAGCCAGCTCATATGCTTTGCTTTATAATGGAGGGCAACAAAATTATTCAGGGCTGCGTCCACGCTGCCCGCCCCAAGACCATAGGGAATCCCCCACAGGCAGAGCTGCCAGTAGGAGCCTGACACGGAAAAGCCGAAAAGCGCCGCCGCCGTCATTGCAACGCTGACTGCCGTCACTTTACCCGTGCCTAACTTATGAATCAGATAATTGGAAAATAAACTGGAAATAATGGTGCCCCCTGCAATAATCACGGAAATCCCGCCTGCGTAGGAAACTGGCACGCCCAATCCCGGCTGCATACTGGGCCATGCCGCCCCCAAAAGGGAATCCGGCAGCCCTAAGCTGATAAACGCCAGATAAATAATGACCAATAAAATGGAATACATGCTGCCCCTCCCTGCCACTTTAAGCGCCCACAAACCTTATTTATAAACCATCAGCAGATAAATCGCCGTCAAAATCAGTCCCACGCAAAACAGAATCAGCCCAAAGGAAAGGCTTCTGGTAATAACCATCCTGTTTTCCCGTATCTCCAAATGAATCATGGCAAGCTCATGGATAAACTCATGATGCTTCCGTTTTTCATTGGGGAATCTTTTCTCAATCCAGTCCTCAATTTTGTTTAACAGCCTGCCCAGCTGGTAAGTAAATAAGGTTCCTTCCGCCAATTCAAAGGGAAGATGCTTATCCCGGTAAACCGTTTTCCTGAGAAAAACAACCACGCCGTCCACAAAGCTGTCAAGGACCCTGGAAAAGAAACCGCCTAAGACGCACAAAACCCCAATCAGCGGACGGTAGAAATGCTCCTCCAAATCCAGCCTGGAGGGCCAGAGATTCACGTAAATCCTTCCCGTTTCCGTCCTTCTCATCAAAAGAGGGCGGACAACTATGCCATAAAGCGCTGCGCCAATGATAACAGAGACTGCCGCACCCTTTAAGTTCGTAAGGCTGAAATAAGAAACCGGCTCCTCCAAAGCCTCTGCATGCATAAAACCGATACTCCGTCCTGCCAAATAGTCCATGATAACGCCGGGAAGACAGCCCATAAGGGGCAGACATACCGCACTGATAGTAAGTGCAAGCTTACTTGGCAGATTCATATAATGCTTCATGCCGTCAAACTGCTTCTGCCTTTTTGCATCGGCGTTTTTCTCCACAAATACCGCCACATAAAGCTTTATCATATAGGCAACGGTCATGCCGCCGCTTATTAAGAAAATCCACTCAATACACTTCATGACGCCTGCGCTAAACATAGCCGGCATAAGGACGCCCGCACCCAGCAGATGGGTATATTCCACAATGCTTTCATGAAGAAGGGTCTTGCTGATATAACCGTTAAAGAAGGGAATCCCGCCTATGCCCAGAGCGCCCGTCAGGAAAATAAAGTGCAAAAGCGGCTTCTTTCTCCCGAATCCCCTGATTTCATTGAGATTGAGCATATGGACATTCATAAACACCACGCCTGCCGCCATAAACAGCACCAACTTAATCATGGAATGGTTGACCATATGGAGAACCGTCCCCATTGCCGCCATGGCGTCCTCTTTGCCCAAAAGCCCCTGCATACCGATTCCTATCGTCACAAAGCCAATCTGGGACATGGAGGAACATGCCAGCGTCCTTTTTAAATCCACGGAGAACAATGCAAGCAATGCCCCTGTGAACATGGTTATACAGCCTAAAAACAGAATCACGCTGCCCCAGTCCCCATCCCCATAGAGTAAGTTGCAGCTTACTACCAGCATCCCGAAAATACCGGATTTGGTTAAAATGCCGGATAACAAAGCCGACGCAGGCGCAGGCGCAACGGGATGTGCCTTTGGCAGCCAAATGTGCAGGGGAAATACGCCGGCTTTTGCACCAAAGCCTAAAGTAATACACCCGCCTGCCACATAAAGCATAGTCCTGTTTTCACAGCCTGCCGCAAGCCTTAATAAGGATGCGATTTCCAAAGTTCCCAGCTCATGGTAAAGGAGAAACAGCCCCATTAACATGACCATGCCACCGATAACCGCCACCGAAAGATAAGTCTCCGCCGCCCGCAGGGAAGCCTTTCTTTCATCATGGGCAACCCACACATAGGAGGTAAAAGACATCATTTCAAAGAAAAGAAAGGTCGTATATAAATCGGCGGACAAAAAGACGCCCATGGTAGCCCCCAAGGTCAGCAGCATAAACAGATAATAACGGTTTCTGTTGTGGTAATGCTTAAAATATTCCTTAGAAAACACCGTCGTCATCATCCACATAACCGCCGCCGTCAAAGTATACACACTGCGAAAGCCGTCCAGCACAAAGCCTATGCCAAGCCCCGCAAAGGAATCTATGGCAAAGGCAGGGACCCTTCCGCCGTCAAAGGTGCAGAACAAATACAGGGTTAGTGCAAACTCACTGATAACAACAAAATCCGCGAAGTAATCCCTTGCCGTTTTGTGAAAACGCCCTATGATATAAGAAACAAGCGCCCCAGCCATAGGATAAAATACTAAAAACGCCAGCATCCAATTTGTCTCCATTTGTTCCACTCTCCTTTCCTAAAAAGTTCCCGCCGCAATCTTTCCAAAAAGCTCTAACAAAGGCGTCGGATACAGCCCCAGGACCACAATGCCTGCAACAAACAGGAAAAGTGGCACAAGCATCATCCAATTAGGGTCCGCAGCGCCTTCTATGGCATCATAGTCAAAATCCTGTTTAGGGAAATAAGCCCGCACTATCATGCCCATCATGTAAATTGCCGTCAGCACGGCCGATACCAGCAGGGCGCCGATTCCCACATAAGCCAGCGTATTCCGGCTTTCCACAGCCGCCTTCGCCAGATTGAATTTGGATACAAACCCGCAAAGCCCCGGCACACCCATGAGGGCAAGGGCTGAAACCGTGAATATCCCGAAGGTCTTTGGCATCTTCTTTGCCAGACCGTCCAATTCATAGACATAACTCTTTTCCGTCTTGTACATAACGGCGCCTGCACAGAAAAAGGAACAGATTTTCATGACCGCATGACATACCATATGGGTTAAAGCGCCAACTAACCCCAGGGGCGTCATAATGGTCACGCCAAACAGGATATAGCTCAAATTGCTGATTGTGGAGTAAGCCAGCCTCCTCTTAATATGCCGCTCCTTTACCGCCATGGAACAACCGAATACAATGGTAAAGACCGTAACGCCCATAACCGTATACTGCGCCCAGGTCCCCTTTAGAAAATCCGTTCCGAAGCTGTAATAGGTCAGGCGCATAATGGCAAAGGCACCGGATTTTACCACGGCAACCGCATGTAACAGCGCCGTAACCGGCGTAGGCGCCACGCCCGCCTGGGGCAGCCATGCACAAAAGGGGCATACCGCAGCCTTTACACCAAAGCCCATAAACGCCAGCACATAAATAAACAAAAGCAGGTTCACATTGCCCGTATAGAGGTTTCCGCCCATGACTCCGCCATATACAAAATCCGTGGTGGAGCCGTATATAATCACAAATATCATGCCGATGAAGGCAAACGCCGCCCCGCCGATGGAATAATACAAATAGGTCCTGGCAGCTAACACCGCTTCCCGCTTTAAGGTATGCAGCACAAGGGGCACTGTTACCAGGGTCAGCAGCTCATAAAAGAAGTACATGGACAAAATATTGGCGCTGGTGGCAATTCCCAGGGTCACGCCATAGGTTATGACATAAAAGGTAAAGAAAATCTTTTCATGGTTCTCATGCTTCATATATTCAAAGGAATACAGGGTGGCAAGGGGCCACAGCAGGGAAACCAGCCCGGCAAACACCATGGCTAACCCGTCGATATGGAAGGTAACGGATAAATTTCCTGAAAATTTCAGCATGGTAAAGGTGCCCTCAGGTCTGTTTAACAAAATCATCCACACCAGGATACTGTTTATGAGCACTGCCGTCTCAATAAAAATAAGCATCGCCTTCCTGCTTTTAAAGGGAAGCAGGGAAACCAGAACGCCTGACGCAAAGGGAAGCAGCACAATAATTAGCAGCATGATTTCATTCATTCCCATACCCTCCTTCCTACATCAATCCCGCTGCAAAAGCGGAAATAAAATCTATAAACGGTTTCGGGAACATTCCCATCAAAAGTGATAATGCCGCGAGAATCACAAGGGGAACTGTCATAACCGGTCCCGCCTCGCATTTCTTCATTTTGTCATATTCAAAATCCTCTCCCGGGAAAAATCCCTTAATAGTAACGGGAAGCAGATAGCCTGCAGTCAAAAGCGCACTGACTAACAGCACAATGGGACCCGCATACTGAAAGCCCCCGATTCCCGATTCCAAGGCTCCCTCCGCCAGATACCATTTGCTGATAAAACCGCCTGTAGGGGGAATCCCGATAAGTCCCAGGGAAGCAATGGTAAAACACCAGATTGTCACGGGCATCCGCTTTCCGATTCCCTTAAGACCCTCCACCGTAGTAATTCCCGTACGGAAAATAATGGCTCCCGCGCAAAGGAACAGTCCGCATTTTATCAGGGCGTGCCCTGCCACATGCAAAAGCGAGCCGGTAAAGGCTGTGGGATTTAAAAGGGCGATTCCAAACAAAATGTAGGAAAGCTGGCTGACCGTGGAATAAGCAAGACGCTTTTTTAACACCTTTTCCCGAAATGCCAGCATGGAACCCATAAATACCGTAATTAAGGAAAGGGTCATGAATAAATACTGCACCCAGGTTCCCCTGATAAAATCCGCTCCAAACTCATAAAATACTACCCGGATAACCGCAAAAACCCCCGCCTTTACAATGACGCCGGATAAAAGCGCCGACGCCGGGGCAGGCGCCACCGGATGCGCCGTGGGCAGCCATGCGTGAAAAGGAAGCATCCCCGCCTTAACGGAAAATCCCACAATCATTAACCCAGCGGCAAGTAAAAGCACCGTTTCGTTACCCTTTGCTAACTCCATATTCAGAGTGCCGCCCGGCACAAAAGCAACCGTGTCCGCATAACGGCACAAAAAGAACAGTCCAAACAACGCCATATAAGCGCCAAAAAGGGAATACAGCAGATATTTTAACCCTGCCATAACCGCCTCCCTTGACTGGTTATGGATAACTAACGGAAAAGAGGCAAGGGTCAGAAATTCAAAAAAAGCATACATGGTAATCAGGTTGCCCGCACAGCACAGCCCCGTCATGGCGCCTAAGGTAAGCAGGTAAAACCCGAAATATCTGCGTTCCTTTCCCTCATGCTTCATATAAGGGAAGGAAAATACCCCGGCAAGCAGCCAGATAAGGACCATGACCGCCAGGAACAATTTCCCCGGATTATCCAATTTCAAGATAATGGGAATATCCTCCGTCAGGGAAAACAAAAAGATTTCCTTTCCCCTGCCAAAAAGCGCAGACACGGCTAAAAGCCCTGCAATCCCCATGGCTGTCCCCGCATATAGAAGGACTGCCTTTCTGTTATTCATTTTTTTCAAAAGCAGCAAAACCGTTCCCGCAAGAACCGGAAACAAAATCGCCGCTGACAATGAAACGCTCTCGCTCATAGCCTCTCCCTCCCTATGCAAACATGGCAATTCCTGAACGAATCAGCTCTACCACCGGTTCGGAACACATGCCAAGGGCAATATTGAGAATGATAAAGAAAACGCAGACAATGCTGCAGGAAAGATTATCCTTCCATTTCATCGTACTATAATCTGTCTTCACAGGCGTATAAATACGCAGAACCGTTTTCATAAAGTAAACCGTATTCAGTATGGTGCTGACAGCGAGACAGATTAAGGTGGGAAGCATCCTGTTTAAAGGCGCCGAAACACCTGCCTGGGCAAACAGAATCTTGCTGATAAAGCCTGGAAACAGGGGAACGCCCACCATGGACAGGGCGCCTACCGTAAAGGTAATTCCCGCAATGACATTGCGGTAGCCTGCGCCGGTTAAATCAAGGAACTTCTTACTCTTTCCCGACACGTCCGTAAGCCCCACCGCTGAAATGAACAGCATACTCTTTGACGCCGCATGGGAAAAAATATGGAAGATGGACGCAATGATGCCCGCCTCCGTCCGCAGCCCGAAGCCCATATAAATATAACCAATCTGCGCTACGGAAGAAAAGGCAATCATCCTGCGGATATCGTTTTCCTTAATGGCGCTTAAGGAGCCGAAAATCATGCCGCACAGACCAAAAACAAACAGCACGTTGAGAATCTTGCTTTCCGTAATAATCTCAAAGCCGATAACCCGGTAAAAAATTTTGACCAGCAGGAAAATATATCCCTTGGACACAAGGCTTGACAAAATCGCCGCACTGGAGGCTGTGGAATACCCGTAGGAATCCGGCAGCCAGGAATGGAACGGAAACAGCGCACTCTTAACCGCAAGCCCTACCACAATAAACACGATTGCCACAAGCAGGGGAATGTGGAACTGCCCCGTTGCCACAAGGACCGCCACCTGCTCCTTGATATTACTCATCAGAAGATGCCCCGTTATGCCGTAGAGGATACAGAGTCCGAAAAGCAGCAGTCCGGAACCGATTAAACTCATAATCATATAACGGGTTGCCGCCTCTAAGGTGTGCCCGTTTTCCCGTATCATAATCAGACCGCAGGCGGAAATGGTGTTGATTTCCACAAATACATAAGCGGTAAACAAATCATTGGTATAAATTAACGCCAATAAAGAGCTCATCAGCAGATTGACCAGCACATAATACAGATTTTCCTTAAAAGGGTCCAGCTCATCAAATAGATGTTTCCTGCCGCCCAAAACGGAAAGCAGCATGACTGCGCTGAAAAAAAGCGCCATCACAGTCTCTAAAACGCCGAAACGGATTTCATTGCCCCAGGGCGCAGGAAAACGCCCCATTTTATAGACATAAAACCGATTTGTGCTGACAGTCAGGTACAAAGCCGCCGCCGACAAAAGCCCCACCGCAGAAATCACAACGATATTCAGCCTTCTCGCCCATTTGCCGCTCATGCCCGAAGAGACAATGGAGGCACACATGGTTAAAATCAGGGAGAAACAGGGAAAATTACGTAAAAATTCCATCACAGCTCCTCCTTTTTCAGAATCGTGGATATTTCATCCATATCCAGCGTATGGTATCTCTGGTACAACCTGATGGTAAGGGACAGCATCAGCGCCGTAACGGATACGGACACAACGATGCCCGTCAAAACCAATCCGCTGGGAATGGGATTGATATAGGCATCCACATCCTGCACCCCGTTTACCACAATGGGCGCCATCCTGCCTTCTATAAATCCTTTTTCAGCCAGAAACAGATAGGTTCCCGTATCCATAAAATTAAGTCCTATAATCTTCTTAATGAGGTTCTTCTGCAAAAGCAGGTTCCCAAAGCCTATGGCAAAAAGAAGCACTGCAACCGCTTCGCCGTAATTGGATATCAAGCCGTCAAACATCCTACAGTCCTCCCCTTCTGAATAATGCATAAAAGGCATACATGGTACACGCCACTTCAATCCCCACAAAAATATTCAGCCACAAAATAATGCCTGACGAAAAAATCATGCCCGGCACGCCCAAGGGAATATGATTGTCAAAATCATTGGCGCCCATATATAAATAATACGTAATAACCACACAATAAGTACACAGCGCCGCCACCTTTACCACCTTATAGGTGTGCTCGTTAAAAAACTTCTGCATCCGGTCAAAGCCGTAAGCGCTTACATACAGAATCATCCCTGCGCCAATCATGGCGCCTCCCGAAAAACCGCCTCCCGGCGATAAATGCCCGTTTAAAATCACATAAATCCCGAAAATGAATACAATAGGAACCAGGACAAAGGCAACCTTTTGGAGAATCACATCATTTTTCGGTTCAAAACGGCGGTCATTTAAGGTCTGGTCCGCCCTTATTTTCTCCTCTTCCTTCATCAAAAGAATCATGACGCAGGTTGTTGCAATAAAAAGGACGCAGGTCTCCCCGAAGGTATCAAAGGCACGGTAATTCAAAATCATGCCCGTCACAATATTCACTGCCCCCGTATCCTGGATGCCGTTCTCTATATAAACCTTGGAAACCTCATTATTTACCGGTCTGTCCACCGTCCCCGCCGCAGGGAGCTTCGCCACCATATAAAGCATAATTGCGGCAAGCGCCACACTGAAAATAACGGAAAGGATATTGTACAGCTTCCGGAAACGCCGCAGCCACCTGTTGGAGCGGGTATTATATACCTTTTCCAGGGTTTCCTGCTCCTCTAACAGAATCTCATTTACCGTCCGGCTGCCTTTATAAGGCACTCCCGGCTGTATCTCCACCTCATCCAGATACGGGTCCTTTTCCCCCTTCATCCACTGAAAGAAACGGAATGCCCTGGTTTTCCTATATTCCTCATCATTTTTCAGCCTGCTCATCCTTATCCCCCTTTCTGATTGCTTCAATCTTCTTTAAGGTAATAAAGAATAAGATACTGGTTACCCCTGCGCCCACCGCCGCCTCGGTAATGGCTAAGTCAGGGGACTCTAACAGGATCCAGATAATGGACATAATCAGGCTGTAGGACATAAACACCAAAACCGCATTTAATAAGCTTTTCGTAAAGCTGACCGCCAAAGCGCAGACAATCAGGAAAAACAACAGCACATACATGAAATACTCCATTATTTCTCCACCTTTCCGTATTTATCTTCTCCTTCGTGGGTAGCAACCTCTAATTTTGCAATCAAATGGGAGGACACCGGCGAAGAGCACCACAAAAACACCACTATGAGCAAAAGCTTCAGGGTCGTTAAATTCAGTCCGTTCAAAATCATAAGCCCCGTAAGGGATAAACCGATGCCGAAGGTATCCCCCGTGGCTGCCGCATGCATCCTGTTTAAAACATAATCCAGCTTATAGACGCTGATAATCTCCACCACAAAAAGCAGCATACCCGCCAACAGGAACAAGGTTCCTACAATAAAGCGAATCCATAATAAAATTTCCATTCTATTGGTCCTCCCTTTCTTCTAGTGATATCCCGTCAAATTCTCCTTCTTCCAGCAATTTTTCCAGTTCTTCCTCATATTCAGCCTCTTCCCGCTCTTCCTTTGACTTCTCCATTTCCAATTCTTTCTTTAATTTCTCTTTTTCTCCCTCTTCTTCTGTCTCCTCTTCCTTCCTGACGCCCATGATAACCTTGGATAATACGATAACGGCAAGGAAACTAATCATAGCATAAATAATACAGATATCCACCAGATAACTTTCCTGCATCATAACCGCCAGAGTGGCAATAATGACCATAACCATGGTTCCCATCATATTAACGGATACCAGACGGTCTGCAACGGTAGGTCCCATACAGGCGCGAAGCAGACACAGAAAAAGCATGACGCCAAGCACCAGCAGAATCCCTACGAAAAGAAAGTGATATGTTATTTCCAAAGCATGAATCCCGCTACTCATCCTTCTGCCCTATCCTTTCCGCCCTCTGAAGCCATCTTACAAAAACAGAATCCTCAATACCCTCCACGAAATCCTTATCCAGGGCATGCACCACAAAGGTATCCCCTTCTAAGGATACGGTAATGGTCCCCGGCGTCAGGGTAATGGAGTTTGCAAGAATAACCCGCAAAACCGGGGATTTTATGGCAGTATGGAAAGTAACCAGTACCGGCTCCCTTTCATACCTGGAGGTAAAAATCATCTTTACCGTGTCCATATTTGCCTTGATAATTTCCCTGATCAACACAAACAGATAACAAAGCATAAATCCCGTATACTTCATCATCAATATATCCTTTTTGGGGCTCCAGCCCATAAATTTACAGATAAAGGCGTACAAAAGCGCCGCAACAAAAATCCCGATAATCCCTATTTCAAGGGTAAGCTGTCCGTTAAAAATAACCCAGAACAGAAAAAACAGCAGATACATAAAAATCTTCCTTTCTATTCCATTTTACAACAGAATATTCTACACCCAACGATTTCAAAAGACAACCCGGATATCCCCTAAAAAACGCAAAATTTTAACAAAATTTCACATTCTCCCAAAATTTTTACAATATTTTTTCCTCAAATATTTTTCCCTTTTTTATGCAAAAAATTACCCCGCTGGAAACCGGTTAGTCCTTGATTTTTCTGTTATGCGTGTTATAATAACATATGCATCAGGTACATAATCTGTTTTTAAGGGGTATTGGCGCAGTTGGGAGCGCGCAACATTCGCATTGTTGAGGCCACGGGTTCGAATCCCGTATACTCCACTCCATTTCTGCTTTTATGTTCAAGCAGCAACCCACTATGATTTCAATGGAATATTGTATCAATCCATACACATTCTTATCTTAATGGAACATCGCATCACAACCCATGGACATCTTATCCATAAGCAAAATGTTCCATATTCCAAATTATCAATTTCATAATGTATTTAACAGGGCAACCGGCAGGGTGCAGATATCTCCGTTCCGCATATGAAGGAAGGAAGCGTTTTTATGAGTACATACGAAGAATTTATGATTTTACTTACTTTTGCAATTCTAATTATAGCAATTTTGGAATATGTCAACCATAAAAAATAGCACCCCCGCTCCGAAAAAGTAAAGGTGCTATTTTCTAACCAATATTTTACCGGAAGCGGATAGGTGTACGCTATCGTATCGGCTGTCTTGTTAAACACATTATAGTCAATATACCACAATATGTTAAATCCCATTTTTACATTATACAACCCGGAAGCCTTTTGCCTTAATACAGTCCTCCACTTCCCCGATTTCCTCTGACTGGAAAACCAGAACCGGCTTGCCGGAATCCCTGTTAAAAGAAAGATAAATATAATTCACATTAATATTGCTCTCCAACAGTGCTCCTAAAAGCTTGTCCAGATTCCCTACCTCATCTTCCATTTCAACACCGATTACATCTACAAGGCGGCACATGATTCCGTCAGCCTCCAGGGCTTTTACCGCCCTTTCAGGCTCAGAAACCACCATCCTGGTAATACCGAACTCTGCGCCGTCATTGGTAACGGAACCCCAGATATTAATCTGCTCCTTTTGCAGCAGGGACGTAATCTGCTTCATGGCTCCTTTTTTATTTTCTGCATAAACTGATATTTGCTTTAACATGGTATCTCCTCTTTTCCTTTTTCTTTCAACCGATGCCTATTATAGCACACCTTTTCATAGAATGGTAAATTTTCTGAAACGGCAAAGCAGATAAATACTCTATTACGGAAACATTAAATATTTATGCAATTTCCTCTTTCACTGTCTCTAGTATACATATACCGTATGTTCCCCCGTTGGAACAACTTGAACAATTTTAGGAATCATAATTATCCTTCCTCCACTACATCAAAATACACTCCTCAACAGTCTTACCATTTTTAACACCGGCATATGGAGAATATAAAGAGGATAGGTACTTTTCCCCAGGGCTTTAAACACCTGCTCCGTCCTTTTCCCAAACTGCACGCCGGTCAGAAGAAGCAAAAACAAAGCTGCAATATACACGCCGATTACCAGAAAATCCCGCCAGCCTCTGTGCCCCGAAAACGTATAGAAAATGACCAGCATAAGAACGGCGTTTGCAAATATATAGCCTGCCATACAGAGTCTTTTCTGCGAACGGAATTTTTCAGTAAGCCCCCGCTTCTGCATAATATCAAGAACAAAACAGATAAATACGCCAAAACATACTCCCGCCGCTGCCCGGAGAACCGCATGATAGGAATATATCACATCTATCTTACATATCAACCGGAAATAGTAAACATAGATTCCAAGTCCCACCGCCGGGCAAATAACCAGACCGCCCACTTCTCCCATAAAGACCAGGATAAGCAAGACAATGACGCCTGCCCAGAATACTGCCGCCACGTACCAGTCGGCGCTGATTAACACCTCCCCGCCCATAGGTCCGCACTGCATCAGGATAAACTCTGCATATCCCGATTTTAAATAGGAAATAACATCCCCGATACCCCAGCCCTCACTTATCACTCGTATAAGCAGCATAGAGATAATTGCCAGAAAATAAAGGGGATACAACTGGTTTAAGCGTTTTCCGATATAAATACCCAGCTCATAAAAACGCTCTCCCAGGTTCTTCCCCTTTATATTCCTTATATAAAACATGCCAATGCCGTAACCCGACAAAACCAGGAAAAATTCCACGCCCAGATATCCTGCCGTAAAAACAGGACGAACAAACTCGGCTCCAATATGAAAGCCCAGTACCGTAAGGCAAAAGAAAAAACGCCATAATTCTATTGTATACACTCTTCCCGTTTTCTGCATCCTGTTTCCTGTCCGTTTTATCCATTTATTTGCCAAACCGCAAATTATCGCCTTCCGGTCTTAATAAATTCAATCAATTTCTCTACATCATCAAAATCGTCATAATCTCCGCAAATTCCCTCCCTATGGTATATGACACCATTTTTTTCGTTTCTTTCCAGGCAGTTTAAAAGTTCTTCTTCCCCATACCGCCTGATAAATAAATTAAAACCGTAGGGCTTTATTTTTTGAAGCAGCCCTCTTTTGCAATCCTCTTCACATTCATAGCAATGGTAAATTTCTTTCTCCACGGAACACAACCTGTTTTCACAATCATGATATCCGGGACACCCTCCCGAATCGCACCCGTCGCATTTTGCATTTTCTGTACATAAACAACATGCCAGACCACATCTGGCGATTCCAAGTTCTCTTCTCATCTCATGATTCCTTTCCGGGTCCCGCTTTATTATTTTGATTATATCATGAATCTCTGATTCATGATCGTCATTCGCCGCTCGTCGAATAAGTAAACTTACTCTCCTCGCTAACGCTCATTATATCATCTTTTTCAAATTTTCCAAATACCCATTAAGAAGATAAATCGCCTTTCTTCTTTAAGCAAATAACGGCTGCCGTAATAATCATTGGAATCATACTGATGATACCAATATACGCCGGACCGAGGATTGCCATATTTGCATATTCCGGTTTTGTCAGATATGCAAAAATAGTAAATGCGTTTATCGCACCATGCATAAGGGATGGTAGCCAGATTGTCTCCGTCTTTTCGTACACATAATCTAATAGAATTCCCATCATAACCGTACAGATGCAAAACACGATTGGTCCGAGTACCGGTGCGCCAATATATTCTTTACCATACTCATAGCCGGCAAAAATCATAAGCGGCCAGTGCCAGGCGCCCCAAATTGCACCGCCCAAGATACGTCCCTTAGTAACACCAAGCTTTTCCTTCAAATAAAGATACATTGCGCCTCTCCAGCCGACCTCTTCCCCTAAAGCGACAAACATATTAATAAATGGAGCATATGTAACCGCCGGAATGGCAGTAATCAGTAAATACATTGGCATCGTGATACCCAGTGCTTCAAACTGTTCCAACGCCCCCGCCTCTTCTAAAAGGCTGTGCAGGGTCAAAAATTCAGAATCAAATGCATCCGGAAAAAATGCAAAAAACAAAACGCCGCCAATGATGCTTAGGAAAGCCGGCATCCAAAGTGCAAAGAATACATATCGAATTTTACTTTTAAGATGCGGCACCCATCCCATGCCTTTTAACGGGATTTTTGCTATCAGTACCCCCAGGAATGGCATGTACATTACAATCATCAACATAACGGTAAATACTATTTGATTTCCATTATTGCTGAAAATACATGCTATCATTTCCAAAATCCATGCCAGACCAAATGCCGCCATCATATATATCGCAAATTGCTTTCTACTAATTTTTGTTTTTTCCATTAGACATTAACCTCTCTTCTATATACTTCAAGACACCAAATTTTTCTCCTACAGCCGGGACAAGTTAACTTTCTCATCTTTGGAGTATGGTTCCCCAATATTGCTTCTGTTTTCTTCGGCTGAAATCTGGCATGACATTCAGGACAAATATACTCTACTTGTTGATACCAATAGCCAACCAAGAAGACCATACAGATAATTAACACTGCCAGGGCAATAAAAAATGGCATCCATATTCCTTTTAGTATACCGATAACAAAAGTCACAATTTCTGCAATTTCTAATGGAATTGCGATTATCAGCATTTTTTTGTACATTTTCTTTAATTTTTCTTTTTCTTCCATAATTGACGATATGTCATGAATTGTTTTTTGCGATCCATCCTTAAAAGAAGGTAAGGTATCTCTGATGCCTTTTATTTTTTCTAATTGCTCCGTTTTTTTCTTAATATCTTCCTGAATATTTTTATCCTGTTCATCGAGCAAAAGTTCAATTACTTTTTTTGACTCATCAGATTCCAATATTTCAGCAATATCTTTAATGGAAATATCCAGGTCTCTTAAAAAACAAATTGTTTCCAATGTAGCAACATCCTCTTCCGAGAAAAGTCTCCGTCCTCCCTCCGTCAAATCCGTTGGCACAAGAATTCCTCTTTCATCATAGTATTGAATCGTCCTTACTGAAACATTGCACTTCTTTGCAAGTTCTCCTGTTGTATATAATGACATATCCTGCCTCCTTTCAAGGACCATATTAGTATATAACGCAGCGTGACAAGCAATATATCACGCTGCGTTATTTTTTATTTTTTAGCTCTTTTTCCACATGGTAATGTCAAAAACATCCACATCTCAATATCGCGTTCTTTTATTGCACTGCCTTTTCCCAAAAGCCCGATAAATGCGAAGTTATGGGTTACAAAGCATTCCGGGGACAGCCCTTAACACATTCAAAACAAAGAATACACTCAGTTCCGTTCTTCCGTTTTCTTGAATTATCGGTTATATCCACATTCATGGGACATAGTCTCTTACATTTGCCGCAGGATATACACTTATTCGTATCACATTTTATTCTAAGTAAAGAAAAGTAGCTCATTGGCTTTAAGAATACTGTAATGGGACATATGTATTTGCAAAATGCTCTATTATCCTTGAAAAGAAACGCCAACCCAATGCCAACAGCATAATATAGCAGATTTCCTATAATAAATGCCCAAAACATTATCTTTTCCATATTACCCACATGGGCAAGAAACAGTGCGGCAACAAATAGGAACGAAACAGCAAATGTAATGTAACGAATCCAGCCTATTTTCTTTCTTGGCTGGCGTGGTATTTTATAAGGCAGAAAATCAAGAATCATTGCTGTCCAACAGGCATATCCACACCAACCTCTGCCAAAAAGCAAGGCTCCAAAAATCTTCGCAACCGCATAATGAATGGTTGCTGCTTCAAATACGCCTGTAAACAGATAATACCAAAACCCTTCAATCTGCATATTTTCATTGCAGATTATCCCCAAATAAACCAACATATACACCCCAACCAAAAGCTGTGCCACCCGCCTTGCGTTTTTATACTCCTTTATAAATAAAAAGATTCCCAAAGCAACAGAAAAACCAATATAGCTGAAATTAAACAGATAAAAAAGATTATCCAACGCTATCCAAAGGGTAATCGCTATCGTTTCGAATATTGCTAACATAATAAATGGCAATAAATATTTCTTCATCTCATTTCTCCCATCTTATACGGAACAAGGCTCTGTTTCAATTACTGATTTTTCGGTTTCATCAAAGCAATGCTCCCTTAAATTTCCACTTGCCATAATTCATTATTTTATATGGCATACTATATTGTAACTACATAAGAGAAACAACCGCCCACTAGGTGGTTGACCTTACAAATATGACAGAATTGCCATCCTCACTGCGGTCAAGTATACAAGGGTAGTTTTTCGCTATCAAAAAATCTTTTGATTATTTCTTTTATCCCCACAAGCTGGGACTTATAATTACTTGCTTTTACCGAATCCATTAAACCATGCCCTGTTTTCAAATGGTTTTTTCGCTGTTTGATGTATATCTTCGTCAGGTTTTCCCACAGGTAAAATACATACAACCTTGTATTCGTCGGGTATACCCATATGTTTAGCAATCATTCCAGCTATATCGTCATCATCGGTAATATGTCCTTCGTACCAACAACTCTCATATCCAAGTGCCTTAATCGCTAACAGCATATTTTCAATAGCCGCGCTATAATCCTGAACATTAAAGCATTTATCCCTATATGCAAATATTTTTTGTGTAAGAACTATAATAAATGCAGGTGCTGTTTCAGCGATTGGAGGCTCAATCAAAGATTTTATTTCATTTAACAGTTTTATATCATCGACTACTATAAATGAGGTTGTTTGTTTATTACACCCAGACGGTGCATACGTTCCTGCTTCGAGTATTTTTACTAAATCAGCTTTTGGAACGGGAGTGTTTTTATACTTTCCACGATAACTTGTTCTGTTTCTGATTGTATCTAATATATCCATACTATGCTCCTATAAATACCGATTTGTTTTACTACCTTATTTTACTTGACATAAAGCAACCTTGCAACACAAAGTAACTTTTGTGGCAGTTTGTTTACTTTGTATTACGGACAAACCAAAGTTACTAGATATATCTTTCTAATAACCTCCGTTTATATATGGATTTTAAGTCAACTATTCCTTTAAATCATTACAAAATAATTGATTTTAAAGAGACTCAATGCTATCGTATATACAGGTAGTCAATCTGCTGGGTGGTTTCCATCTCCGAAAGGAGGTGGTGCTATGAGTACATATGAAGAAATGAGTATTATACTTGGTGTCGCAATGCTAATTGTGACAATTCTGATATATGTGAATGGCAACAATGGTACAAAAAAATAATCACCCGCCTACCAAGCAATGAGTGATTATTTTTTATAATTCATATTTAGTTTGGAAGCCACTCTGTGGAGTTGACTACCTTTTGTACCTTTATGATAATTCAATTAAGTTCTAAAGTCAAGAAAAACAACCGGTAGGGACATTTAAGTGTAGATGTCATATTTTTACTTGACAAAACTCTGATAACTTGAATTGATTTAATTTATGGATCTGTAAAATCATTTATAAAATCCTTTGTTATGTTGTAAACTGTATTAAATGTTAATAATTTATTTGAATATTCTTGATGCTGATTTGAAATTTTACTGTTGTAAGCAATCATTTCAGAATTATCTTTGATGCTTGATAAATTCTCTAAAGCATCATTTATTCCGCACGAAATATTGCGCAATGTATCATTTACATTTTGAATTGCATTATATAACATATACTGACTTTTTTCTATTGCATCTAATTTATCTATAACAATATCTAACTTATCAATTATTATATTTTGACGAAGTTCTTCTTTGTATTTATTATATGCTTCTTTAAGATTAGAACATCTTCCACTAAGTAAATATTCTAAAATTGCATTTAAAGAGACAAAATTTCTATATTTTACAAAAATTATATTCTTATCGTAATATTTTTGCAAAAGACTTTCAATGAAAATGAAAAACGCCGGAATCGATCTTGTGGAGTCCGATATTTTTTGATAAGATTCTTTTATGGGGTACTGCCATAACGGGTAGGCGGTCAGTCCTTCTTCGCAGAGGGACTATCCCTCTGACAACGGGTAAAACCGGGAAAGGAGGGATTGCTTATGAGTGATTATGAACTGCTGACGGTTGTTCTGATGATTCTTGGAATCATTGTGTCAATTCTGATAGCTTACATAAACCACACAAAAAAGTAACCGCCCCGACCAAGGAAACGGTTACTTTTTTAGTAACTAATTCTTAGGGCTGACCGTCTATCGGCAGTACCTCTTTTTGTTCTTTTATTGTAGCAGATGTCTCCGCTCCTGTCAAACCCTAACGGGGCACTGGTAGGTAAATATATAATAACCAGGAATTTATCTATACAAGAAAATATAATACCTCTCTTACATTTTTTCCGCCGATATTATCATCCAAAAATACTCCCGAATAGATAAAGCCGTTTTTTTCATAAAACTTTCTTGCTCTATGATTATCCTCTAAAACCCATAAAAGCACTTTACTAAATCCGCATTGCTTACATTCTTCAATACACTTGTTAAGCAATAACCTACCGTATCCTTTTCCGATGTAATCTGGCAGAAAATATATGGAAACGATTTCTCCGTATTCGCTATACTTTTCCCACCTTGATTTACAAAAACTTGCAGTACCTATCATCTTCCCAAATTCTATCAGAACAAGGTTGTTCATACCAATTTTATTGATACTGTCAGCCCATTGCCCTGCCGGAATACTATCAAGATAGTTTTGAGAAATAATGTCTTTATATGCGTATTTCCAACTACTTTCATATATTTTGCTTATTTCAAGAGGATTATCATCTTTAGTAATGTATCTAATCTCCATTACAATAACTCCCGATTTGTTTTATTACATTATTTTACACGCCATAAAACAATCTTGCAACGCAAAGCAGTTTTTGAGGTCGGAAATGGTTCCCGACACACTCTGAAGAGAGTACCTGTTTGAAAGCAAAAAATAAGGAAACCTTTATATTTTCCAGGTTTCCTCACTCTTCGACTACTTCGGAAGATGGGACTTGCAGTATTGTTACTTTCAAAAATACTGATAGAAAGGGACTTTCCGATACATCATCTTTCAAGTGTAACCCAAATGTAACTAATACTCTTTCCTTTGTGTTGAAATTAAAACAGAGGTTGTTAGACTATTATTCTAACAACCTCTGTTTATATTTTTTGCCCGACAAACCGAAAGCTATTTATACATAGCTAACTCAATACTATCCAGGTATTGTCCAAGAGATTTATTAAACTTCTCATAATCCGCCTTAAGGAACTCATCCGTTGCCATTGCGACACTCACATCAACAGCATTTAATTGATTATATAGCGTAATCATAATTGGCACCTTGATAATCGTTGATATACCACGGAAAGTAAGACTCCTTGCTTCTTTTAAGTTCATATTTTCTTCTTTGCTTTGTACTGGAACAACTTGATTGTCAACTAGAATTTCAAATTGTTCATAATATTCCGAACAAAATGTGCAAGCTTTTAAAATTTTTCCCCAACCTATTCTATATGTCAAATTCCAGCGGGAATTCAGCCATCCATTATCCTCTTTTACACCTATTAGCAACATATTTCTACCTCTTCAAATTCTGATTTGCTTTACTACACTATTTTACATGACATAGAACAAATTTACAAGCATAAAGCAAGCAGTTTGGCATACAAAGAGGGTTCCAGGGACACTTCTGATTTTTCAATGCTTCCCAAAGTTTACACACTACACAAAATGGCGCGAAACCTGAACCACTTGTGTTCGACTTCGCGCCTTCTACTGCGGAAGATGGGACTTGAACCCACACGGTGTAACCACCACAAGATCCTTAGTCTTGCTCGTCTGCCAGTTCCGACACTTCCGCAAAACGATGCAGGAAAAGGGACTTGAACCCTCACGGTATTGCTACCACAGGCACCTGAAGCCTGCGCGTCTGCCAATTCCGCCATTCCTGCACGTAACTGATATTTTATCTGTTTTTTTGACTTCTGTCAATCCCCTATTTATATTTTTCAAAGCTTTTTTTAACTGCCTTTTTCAAAGCTGTTCCAGCCTTTTCTAAAATTTTCCTAAATTCCCTCCCTGCGCCCTTGTACTTTTTTCCGGCATCTGCTATATTAGAACTAAATTATGGGATGTTGTGTCCCTGTTTCAGACCGGAAAAGGAGTGTGAAATAAGAAAATGAATATTTTCACGGGCAATTATAATAATTATTCCGGCTTTTTCGGTTCCGGCTCCTCCTTCTATTCAAATTCCAATAGAAGTTCAGGGTTAGGAATTGAATCCCTATTGTCGGATTATACTTCTATTAAGCGCGGTGCATACGGCAAGCTGATGAAGTCCTATTACCAGCAGTCTTCTGATACTAACGCCGTTTCAACCAACAAGACAGGCAATAAACTTACATATAAAAGCGCCAGCGTTGACAGCACAGAGCAGCTTCAGAAGCTTAAAAGCGCTTCTTCCGAGTTGAGTTCTTCTGCATCGGCGTTATACGCTTCTTCCGCCGCTTCCCTCTATGAGAAGGGCAATGAAGAGAAGCTTTACAAGGCGGTGTCCTCCTTTGTGGACGATTACAACGACATGGTTAAGGCTGCCGGGGATTCTTCCAACAACAAGATTACCCGCAATGCTTCCACCATGGGCAATGCGGTTTCCGTATCCTCCAAGCTGCTTTCCAAGGCAGGGATTTCGGTTAATTCCGACAACACTCTGACAATCAATGAAGAAGCCTTCAAGAAAGCGGATGCTTCCACGGTAAAGACTTTATTTAGCGGCAACCGTTCCTTAGCTTACCAAGCAGAAGCTTCTTCCTCCTTTATCAATATGTATGCAACCCAGGATGCGGCAAAATCCAGCGGCATTTACAACAGCCGCGGCGTATATGCTTCTTCGCTAAACGCTGGAATGTTCTTTGATTCCATTTTCTAAAGGAAGGACATTTTCATAAAAGGGCAGGTCCCTTTCCCTTCTATCGGGAATAAAATGACACATAAAACCGGTATGTAAGATGCAGATATCTCTTACATACCGGTTTTTTATCCCACTATCCTTCCGCCGTCGTCCGGATAAGATTTCCTATTCATCCTCTTCGTCCGTAAACTCTACATAGGAAATATTGCTATAGGGAACAGCTAACTTGGTCGCCCCGCTGGTCTCTCCCGTAACAACATCATTATAAATATAACTGGACTTGCTCTTTCTGGAAAAAACCGCAAATCCCACGTCCATGGTCTCCAGCTCTATCGCCACCCTGGTCTCACGGTTGCCGTCATTAATCAGCTCCCGCTGGATCTTCGACCCGTCCATCAATCCTACACAGGCAATTTTCATGCCCTCATGCACACTCATCATTAGTTCAAATACTTCCTGTAACATACGCCCACTTCTCTACCTTTCTCTCATTTTCTGTATCTGCTGCGCAGCCTTCCCCAAAAGAATCCAACCTGCCATTTATAGAAGTATAACACAATTTTCCAAAAGAATCATCATATACTGTGTATAACTTTAAGAAAAAAAGAGACAGATATGGCAATTCACTTTATTCTAATCGCTGGAAGGACGGATTTTACAAAAAACTACAGAAACGCAGCTGCCAGCGCGGGCTATATTCCCGTTATCACAGACTCCACTAAGTTGCTGGAAAAAGACAGCCAGCAAAGCGCCGACTCCATCCTGTCCCACATGGACCTGTTGCTGCTGCCGGGCGGCGGCGATATCTCCCCCGACCTGCTTGGTATGGAAAACCAAGGCTCCCACAGCATAGACCGCAGCCTGGATGAGGTGCAGTTTGCATATTTTCATCATTTCCTTACAGAAAAAAAGCCCATCCTCGGAATCTGCAAGGGTATGCAGTTAATCAACGCCGCTCTTGGCGGCACTCTCATCCAGGATATGGACGCCGGCAGGGTAAGGACCCATGCCTTTACCGAAAACGGAGATAACCGGCACGGCTGTACTTATGTTCCGGCAGATGAACTGAAAGGGGAGAGTCTTCCTTCCCTTTCTCTATTAAAACGGCTGTATCGCCCCGCAATCCTTCCTTCCACAATTAATAGCGCGCATCATCAATGCGTAGATAAGCTCGCCCCGGAGCTGATTGCCTTTTCCCACGCGGACGACGGCACCATAGAAGGGTTTATCCACCGCTTTCTTCCCATTATCGGGCTGCAATGGCACCCTGAACGGCTGTTTTATTCCGGAGGAAGCTTTCTAAAACTCTTCCTGGATGCACTGTTATTTTTACCATTTCCGCCCCAGGGCTTGACTTAGAACATATGTTCTTGTATGATATTTATAAAGGAACTTGTAAACACGGTATGGCAATGTCATAAGGGCAGGTAAAAGCTATGGCAGATACGATTATTTTCCATGTAGATGTAAATTCCGCTTTCCTGGCTTGGGAAGCATCTTACCGCATCCAGACTCTTTTGGAAACCGAAGATATCAGGGACTTCCCTTCCGTTATCGGCGGGGATGAGAAGCAAAGGCACGGCGTTGTTTTGGCAAAGTCCATTCCCGCAAAGAAATTCGGCATTACCACCGGGGAGCCTCTTGCCAGCGCCAGGAAGAAATGTCCCGGCTTAAAAACCTACGCCCCCAACTTTTCCCTCTATGTGGAAAAGTCCAGGGCGCTTATCGCCCTGCTCAACCGCTATGCTCCTGTGGTAGAGCAGTTCAGCATCGACGAAGCCTTCTGCGATTTTACGGGCACAACGGGGCTTTACGGTCCTCCCGTGGAATTTGCCCTGAAATTAAAGGATATCATACGGGATGAGCTGGGCTTTACCGTCAATATCGGCGTCTCTTCCAACAAGCTGCTGGCAAAGATGGCTTCCGATTTTGAAAAGCCCGATAAGGTGCATACCCTGTTTCCCCATGAGATTCCACAGAAAATGTGGCCCCTTCCGGTTTCCGACCTGCTTTATGTGGGGCGTTCCAGCATCCGCACCCTGCACAATCTGGATATTTTCACAATCGGCGACCTTGCCAATGCAGACGTGGCAATCCTAAAGCAGCATTTAAAAAAACACGGCGAAGATATGTGGAAATCGGCAAACGGCATGGACGACGCGCTGGTAACGGATACCCCTGCCGCCAACAAGGGCTACGGCAATTCCATTACGGTTGGCACTGACGTGACAGACAGGGAAAGTGCACTGACCATTTTACTTTCCCTGTGCGAGACCATCGGCGCCAGACTGCGGGCGGACCATGCCTATATCAGCGTAGTAAGTGTTTCTGTTGTAGATACCGCCTTCCGCCGCTCCTCCCACCAGGTTACCCTGCCTTCCTCCACGGATATTACGGAAAAAATCTATGACGCCGCCTGTGAACTGTTTACCCATCTCTGGGACGGGGAGCCTCTCCGCCAGCTGGGCGTCCATACTTTTCGGGCAACCTCGGAGCATTTCGTCCAGTACGATATGTTTAACGCTTCACAGTCAGACAAGCTGAGCAAACTGAACCTGGCTATTGACCAAATCCGAAACCGTTATGGGGACGAGGCAGTCAAACGCGCCCGCTTTATCGATAGCGAACACAGCCACATGGCAGGCGGGCTGGGCAAAGCCAAACGCCGTCGGGATAATACCGGAAATAACCGGGATAAGGACTCTTTCGGACAGTCTCCCGATTGAGCGCACAGACCAACAGGACACATTTTAAATCTCCGCTTACTCCACTATGGAGTACATCATATATTCATAATGAAGCTTTGTGCCTTCTGCAATTTCTTCCGGCAGAAGGGCGCGGGCTACCATCTTTTCCTCATCCTCCTGTAAGTCCGTTCTTTTCAAATAGGCATAGTCGCCGTCAATCCGTTCTACGATATAATCAAAAACATTCATTGTGTTATCCTCCTTCGTATCATAAGTACATTATGACACTTTCCCATATCATTCCTAATCACAGTTTCCAATTCATTTGCAAACACGGTTTTCAAAATCATTTATAATTACAATTCCTCTATAACCTCTACGAGAAACTTCCACACCCGGTTCACGGAGGAGATGCTCATCCGCTCCCTCGTCGTGTGGATATCCAAAATATCTGGTCCAAAGGAAACGCAGTCAAGCCCCGGCTTTTTAGCCGCCAGGATGCCACATTCCAGCCCTGCATGAAGGGAAAGCACCAGCGGCTTTTCCCCATACTGCTTTTCATATACTTCAAGCATCTTTTCCCGCAGGGGAGAGTCCTTTTTATATTCCCACGCCGGATAGTCCCCCGCCGTAGTGACCAGCCCCTTATACGCCTCTATCAGAGCGCACACCCGTTTCTTTAACTCTTCCTTTTCCCTTGCCACGCTGCTTCTTAAGGAAAAAGCCACCTGTAAACCGTCCTCCTCCAGCTTCATAATGCCTAAGTTCAGGGAGGTCTGCACCAGTCCCTCCGGCTCCTCGCACATGGACTGTACCCCGTTTGGCGCCTTTGCCAGAAAATCAAGGATTTTCCTGCCCTCCTCCATTTTCAAGCAGCCGCAGGGAAGATTTTCTTTCTTACTATTCTCTTCTCCATTATCCTCTTCTTTATCGTTCTCTTTTCTATCGTTCTCTTCTTTATTGTTCTCCTTTTTATCGTTCTCTTTTTTATTATCCTCTTCCTCATCCTCCACAGTTTCCAGGACAATCCTGCACGCCGGATCGGTAGCTGCGAACCGCTTTTGCATTTCTTCCTGTAATCTGTTGCAGCAGCTGATTACTTTATCCGCCCAAAGCTTTCCTTCAACAGTTCCTCCATTCCCCACAACCGCATAGGACTCCACGGGAATGGCATTATCCTTTGAGCCGCCCTGCATTTCATATATAGTTATGTCAACTTCTTTTGACAATTCTTTTAAAAACCAGCCCAGGACTATATTGGCATTTCCGCTACTTTTCCCGATTTCTGTTCCTGAATGTCCTCCGGTAAATCCAGTTAACATAATTCTAATTTTAGAGGATTTATCCCCTCCATGCCAATCTACATCCCTTTCTACGGGTATTTTCCCATTTACACGGATTCCTCCGGCACACGCCGCCACGAACTGTCCTTCTTCTTCCGAATCAATATTCAGCATTTTCATTCCCATACAGGGAGAAAGGTCTATGCCCGTTGCCCCTTCCATTCCCACCTCTTCTTCGGTGGTAACGACCAGCTCAAGCCTTGGATGGGAAATGCTTTCATCGGAAAGCAAAGCCATGCCATATGCCAGCGCAATGCCGTCATCTGCGCCTAAGCTGGTGTCCTTGGCATACACATAATCCCCGTCTATTCCCAGCTTCAGCCCTTCCTTTTCCATATCTATATCCGCATAGGCTTCCTTGACCGCCACCATATCCATGTGTCCCTGTATCATAACGGCTGGTCGGTTCTCTTTTCCCCTGGAGGCTTCTTTTATGATAATCACATTTTTTAACGCATCCTGCTTCCACCACAAGCCCTGCTTTTTGGCAAAATCAACGAGATAATCGCTGATGGCGTCCACATTTCCCGAACCGTGGGGAATGGAGCAGATTTCCTCGAAATATTGAAATACTTTTTGGGGTTCCAGATTTTCTAACATAGCGTTTCTCCTTGTAAGGGGGTCTTTTTTTATTTATGCTTATTGTACCAAAAATATTTTGTTTTATCATCAGGTTTTAGTGGGAAGGTACGCTTTCGTCAAAAAGGGATTGGGGCTTTGCAAACAAAGTATAACGTCGCCACGCTTTCGCTTCGTAGAAAACGTAACAGACGCTAAGCTCGAAAAAACCTCGCCAAGCGCTGACGTTTTCTAAGAGGCTCCTTTTATATCTTTGTTTGCAAAGCTCCCAATCCTTTTTGACGAAAGCGGCTCTTCTTTTGGGGGCATAGTTTTTGGTGTCCATAGCGAAAATCACTCTTTTCGAAGTGCCTCATAAAAGGAGTAATCGACCAGACCACTTATTTTATCTAAATGCACCCGCTTCTAATTCTTTTACCATCAGGCAATCCGGATGTGGCAGCTTTATATTAGGACTTGCTTTTATTCCAAATTTATAACTTGGTTGAAACCTCGATTGTTATAATTGCGTGGATTTCCCTCGACATGAATTGCCTTAAATCCCATACTCTTTGCAATATCAAAGCCATATTCTAATATGTCCTTTGAAATATGCTGTCTTTGCAGTTCCGTTTTTACGGCAACAGGCGTCAGTATCAGCAATTCATTTTCATATTTTCCCTCGATATGAAAACGTGAAAACATTGCATACCCAAGCACTTCATCGTTCTCATCAACCATGATAATTTCCAGTTCCGGAATATAATATTTTTTGACTCGAATTTCTTCAACCAGTTGTCGTACAGCTTTGCCTTCCTCCGGGCTGTCCCATTTTGTAAAAACAGCTTCAATCAAATCAAGTGATGGAAGAAAATATTTGCTTTCCATTGATTTTATAATACGTTTCATTTTTATATTGATATCCAATTCCTTTCTTTTTCTGCCTGTTTATTCACATTTATCACTACATATCTCCAATATATTACCATCCGGGTCACAAATATTGAAATAGTAATACGGCTCTACAATATTAACATACATAATTTCTGATAAATCACATATCTTTAATTCTTTTATCCTTTCATATTCACTCTTCAGGTTTTCAGTATAAAAATTAAATGTAACAATATTATTTTTTCTATCCAATTTCCTTGAATTAAAATCATCAATATATGCTTTATTGTAATGATTATAAAGTTTATCATTGTCGTTTATTTTTTGCTCATCAAACTTTCCATTATAAAGTGCAATCTTATTTCCCGCTTCAAATTCAACCCATCTATTTTCACAAAATATAATTGGTTCTATTTGTAACACCTTTTTATAAAAATTGATTGATTTATTAAAATCTTCCGTCTCTATATATGTGCTTATTAATTCCATTTCTCCTCCTTCATAAAACAAGGTTTCGTATGCGATACATTATACTATAAAACCCCCAAAATTCCTATGCTCCCACTGTAATATAATAAAATTCCTATATAATATCTTTAGAAAGAGAACAAAATGCATAACTTGTATGTGATTCGCTGTGCGCAATAAACCAAGGGATTTGCCGGCGGACGGGAGGTATGAAACGGGCAGGGGAACCCCCTCTCCCGCACCCTTAGAAAAATGCAATTCCCAAATGAATTTATAGTTGACAAAGCAAAATAGATTGTGTACAATTCAAATAAAGATTTTATACAATTAAATTTATAACAATTAAAAAGAAAGGAAAAGGGTATGGGTATTTATGATTATGCTGTAAAAGCGCAGAACGGTAATGATGTTACTCTGGAGAGGTATCGTGGTAAGGTTCTTCTAATTGTCAATACGGCAACAGGCTGCGGATTTACGCCGCAGTATGATGGATTGCAGGATTTATATGAAAAGTACCAATCTCAGGGGCTGGAAATCTTAGATTTTCCCTGTAATCAGTTTGGGCATCAGGCACCTGGCAGTGATGAGGAAATCACAGATTTCTGTCAGTCACGTTATGGTGTGACATTTCCGCAATTTAAGAAAATTGAGGTAAATGGTAAAGGCGAAGAACCTTTGTATACCTTTCTGAAGTCACAAAAGAAAGGGGTAATGGGAAATCAGATTAAATGGAATTTCACTAAGTTTCTTGTTGATAGAGAGGGAAATGTGGTTGCACGTTTTGCACCGACTGTGACACCGGAAAAATTAGAGGAGCAGATACAAAAATTATTATAATATAAGTTAAGTTTTTTTTGAAAACTTTTAGATAAAGAAATAAAATAATATAAACTCCATTTTGGGGGCCATGCACTACATTTCCCAAGTTAGTGT
>N._stephensi_709_foregut__coassemble_27_pt1 | contig 53060 bp, 40 predicted proteins | sample N__stephensi_709_foregut__metabat2_low_PE_012 | metagenome-assembled genome bin N | reverse complement strand
GGGAAAGTTTTATCCGAAATCACTGCTTCCATTACGGGCAGGGGGCTTCTTCTTATCGGGTATCACCAGATGCAGCGCCTGAAAAGCATTCCTGATAGAAACCGCCTTATGCTTTCCCCCGAATTCCCCATCTAAGGTCCATGGAATTTCTTCAGAGCTTTCCACGGTAATCGCCGAAGCTTTAAAGGTCTGCATATAATCACTATGAATTTTGTGACCTAAAATAGAAGTAACAATCAGATTCAGCTCCACCATATTATAAGGCGCCTTAATCAGGGTTACTTCAAAAAGACCGTCATTTAAATCCACATTTCTTCCCGTAATTTTGGAAAATCCGCCTACGGAACGGGAATTGGTTATCATGCCAAACATATAATCCCCCTCCAAGACATTCCCTTCATATTCAGCCCTTATATGATAGACCGGAATAGAACTGATTCTTTTAGCCCCTTCCAGCACATAAGCAAGGTGCCCCAGCACATTTTTTACCTGCTGCTTTGTTTCATAGGAAACATCCGTAAAAAGACCGAACGCCGCTATATAGACAAAAATATCATCATTGAATATACCCACATCACAGGCATACTCCCTGCCATTCACAATATCCGCCGCTGCTCTTTGCATATTACCTGATATTTTCAGGCTTCTTGCAAAATCATTGGTGGTTCCCGCAGGCACATAGCCTATGGGAATCCTGTTCTGGCACATCATCATACCGGTAACCACTTCATCCAGGGTGCCGTCGCCGCCGCTGCAGACCACCAGTTCATAGTCGCCGCTTCTGTTTATAACCGCATCCTTTGCATCTCCCTGTTTCTGGGTAGGTCTTGCCGTAACAGTGTAGCCCGCTTTTGTAAAAACGTCAATAATATCCAAAAGGTTACTGCGAATCTGGGCTTTTCCCGCATGGGGATTATAAATAAAAAGTAATTTTCTTTCCATAAAACCTCCATTTTACAAACAATATTCCATTTCCGGTCCCAACATAGGGAATCCGTTCCCAAAAATAGTTTCACAAAAAGAGGACACATTCTTTGTGTCCCCTCTTATACGCTTGTGTGAGCAGCTTACTCTTTTTCATTTCCGCTGATGTAGTTTTCAAGATTTTCCACTGCAGCAGCTTCATCTTCCCCTTCGGCAATTACGGTAACCTGTTCCCCTCTGTTGAGCCCAAGACTCATCATTCCCATAATACTTTTTGCGTTTACCTTTTTGCCTTCCGCCTCAATGTAGATTTTGCTGTCAAACATACTCGCTTTCTGGACAAGAACTGCGACCGGTCTTGCCTCAAGTCCGTTTGCCAGCTGCATTTGCATAGATCTTTGAATCATTTTTATTCCTCCTAATTCACCTTTAATCTCTCTGCAAGCTCACTCAACTTACGTAATCTGTGATTAACTCCTGATTTTCCCACAGGAGGATACGACAATTCGGATAATTCCTTTAAAGTCGCGTCAGGATAATCCAAGCGCAGCTGCGCCATCTGTTTCAGATTATCCGGAAGCTTTTCAAATCCAAAATGCTTTTGGATATATAAAATATCCTCCACCTGTTTTGCGGCTGCATTTACCGTTTTAGTAATATTGGCAGCCTCGCAGTTTACTCTGCGGTTTATAGAATTACGCATTTCTTTTACAATGCGCGTATTCTCAAGTTCCATTAATGCCACATGGGCGCCCATAATGTTTAGCAGATCCACAATGGCTTCCCCGTCCTTAAGATAAACAACATAATACCTTTTACGGAGTACTTCCTTTGCCTCTATGGAAAAATCCTTCAGAACCTCTAACAATTTTTCCGCCTGCTCCTGTTTATCGCAGACAAATTCAAAATGATACCCCTTTTGGGGATTGCTCATGGAACCCGCCGCCAGATAAACGCCCCGAAGATATGCTCTTTTACAACAGGCGCTTTTCAACAAAACCGCATTTGGAACACTGTCAGCCCTGCAATAAATTTCCCTTACGCCATCATAAAGCTTCAATGCCATAAGCACTTCATTCGCCTTCCGGTAATCCTCAATCCTAAGCCCATAAACAAAGTTTTCCGACTTCGGGCTATGTTTTCTGACGGACACACTAGCATATATATTAAATGTTTTTTTCAACAATGTAAAGCATTTTATTGAAATCATTTTATTTTCCGTAGAAATTCCTATGACAGGGCGACAATCCCCACTGTCCGTAATAAATCCGCAAAACTGGAAAATTGCGGCCAGCTCCGCAAGCTGGCAATGCCTTGCACTCCCTATAATGGAAAGCAGTTCTTCTTTTACCTGTTTTGAAAAGGACATAGCTCCACCTTCCGTCAGTTGTTCCTGCCCGCATCACGGTGCAGCAGGGTAAGCCCGTAATCTCCCTTATCCTTCATCTTTTCATAAAGGGCGTTGGCAAGAGTCACACTCCGGTGTTTCCCTCCCGTGCAGCCGATACAGACAACCAGCCGGTATTTTCCCTCTTTGATATAATTGGGAATCAAAAATTCCAGCATATCGGTCAATCTGGAAAGAAACTCCTCCGCCTCGGAAAATCCCATGACATAGTCCCTGACCTCTTTATCATTACCCGTTTTGGTCTTTAATTCATCAATATAAAAGGGATTGGGAAGAAACCTCACATCAAATACTAAATCAGCTTCTAAAGGGATTCCGTTTTTGAACCCAAAGGACATAATCTGTACCATCAGGGAATTATATGCCTCATTTTTTATAAATATCCGATCTAATTCTTCCTTCAGCTCTCTTGTAAGAAGACTGGAGGTATCAATGACATAATCCGACTGCCTGCGGATTTGTTTTAATATTTCCCGTTCAAAGCGTATGCTTTCTTCTATGCTGCTGCCCTCTATGGGATGTATCCTCCGGCTTTCCTTATATCTTTTAATCAGGATTTCATCTGAAGCGTCCATATACAAAATTTCATACGCCATACCGCTTTCCTTCATGGACGTCAGAGTTTTGTTGATTTCCTGAAAGGATTTATCGGAGCGCACATCAAGTCCCAGCGCCACTTTGGTAATTTCACTTTTGGGGAGGGTAATCAGTTCTACAAAGGTACTGATAAGCGCCGCCGGCAGATTATCCACACAGTAGAACCCCACATCCTCCAACATCTTCATGGCAGTTCGTTTGCCGGCACCGCTCATTCCCGTTACCACTACAAACTTCATCTCTTTTTCCTTTCACTCACAAATCGAAAACATTAGAAATTTCCAATTCTGATTATCTCAGGCTCCAATCTGACCGAAAACTGTTCTTCTACCTTTTCCGCCACTTCATCCATCAGCTCCGAAATATCCGCAGCCGTTGCATTCCCTATGTTTATGATAAATCCACAGTGCTTCTCGGAAACCTGTGCGCCTCCGATACGATATCCCCTAAGTCCCGCATCCATAATCAGCTTGCCCGCATAATACCCCTCGGGACGCTTAAAGGTACTGCCCGCACTGGGATATTCCAAAGGCTGCTTGCTCCTGCGCCTTTTATTAAACTCATCCATTTGGGACTGAATAGAAGCAATATCGCCCCTCTTTAGTGAAATCTCAGCGGACAGCACTACAAAGGGTCTGTTTTTAATAATACTGGTACGGTATCCAAATTCCATGGTTTCATTATCCAAAGCCAGGATTTCGCCCTCTCTGGTCATAACCGTTACCTTTGTAATAATCTGCTTCATTTCGCCTTCATAGGCGCCGGCGTTCATGACAACCGCACCTCCGATTGTACCGGGGATTCCCGCTGCAAATTCCATACCGGAAAGACCGTTTTTCGCAGCCGTTTTGGCAACCGTAGAAAGCAACGCTCCTGCCTCTGCCGTAATTGTATTTTCTGTAACCGTAATCTTATTAAAGCGTTCTCCCAAATGCAGGATAACGCCTTCATAGCCTTTATCCCCCACCAAAAGATTGCTGCCGTTTCCCAATATAAAGTAATCACGGTCCGTCTCCGCCAAATAGTTGACGATATCCAAAAGTTCCTCGGGGGAACCGATTTCTATAAAGAAATCAGCCGTGCCGCCTACCCGGAAGGTAGTATGCCTGCTCATGGGCTCATCCCTCATCGCATATTCCTGTAAGCCCCGGGATTTCAAAAATTCATATAATGCTGTATTCAAGCCCCCACCTGCTATTCTTTTTATATATGGTATGTCGCTTTCAGTCAATTATACCCGAACGCTAGTCCAACACCAGCTTTGCCGCCCCGTAAATTCCCGCATCATTTCCCAGGGTTGCCAGTGTAAATTTCACATCGCGGCTTGCATGGAATACATTGGGCGTATAATTTTTGCGAATATAATCAAGAAGCACATCTCCCGCCTTGGAAACGCCACCGCCGATAACAAAAGCCTCCGGATTCACTACGCCGGCAACCGCCGCCAGTCCTTTTCCCAAATATTTTCCAAACTGCTCCGCAATCTCCTCTGCCACTTCATCCCCTGCTTTTACTGCATCCCAGACTGCTTTGGCACTGACCGCCCCTTCCTTTAAACAGGTGGGCTTTGTGTTTTTTGCCAGTATGCGGTTTGCCAGCCTGACAACTCCCGTAGCGGAAGCATATTGTTCAAGACAGCCCTTATTGCCGCAGCCGCATACATCTGTTTCTTCATCGTCCACATGGATATGACCAATTTCTCCCGCTGCGCCCTTTGCCCCTGTCAGGATTTTGCCGTCCATAATAATGCCGCCCCCAACGCCTGTGCCAAGAGTAACCACAACAACGCTTTCAAAGCCTTGTCCGCCACCCTTCCACATTTCTCCGAGGGCTGCTACATTCGCATCATTTCCGCCTTTTACCGGAAGATTTAAAAATTTTCCCAGCTCTTCGTTAATATTTAATACGCCCCAGCCTAAATTTACGCATTTGTGCACAATGCCCTTTGCGTCCACAGGTCCGGGAACGCCAATACCCACTCCTACGACCTCTGCTTTGTCAATGGACTTTTCCGAAAGCTTTCCTTCCACTGCCGCCGCAATATCCGGCAGCACATTGACGCCGCCGTTTTCGGTGCGGGTCTTAATCTCCCACTTATCAAGAACCGTTCCTTCCGTGTCAAACAGTCCCATCTTAATGGTGGTTCCGCCTACATCTACCCCAAAACTGTATTTTGCCATATTGATAATCCCCCTTTAATCTTCCCGCTTTTTGGCAAGATTATTTTGTACTCTTGCATATAATTCCTGCGCTGCATTATAGCCCATCTTTTTCTGACGGTGGTTAACTGCTGCCGATTCACAGATAATCGCCAGGTTACGTCCGGGTCTTATGGGAATGTTGTGGCATACAAGCTTATTGCCCAGATATTCCGTATATTCCTCTTCCAGCCCCAGCCTGTCATATTCTTTATCCTTATTCCAATCCTCCAGCCTGATAACCAGATCTATCTGACTGGTTTCCTTTACACTGGATACACCGAACAAGGTCTTTACATCTACAATACCGATACCGCGAAGCTCAATAAAATGCTTGGTAATCTCCGGTGCAGAACCCACCAGGGTATCGTCGCTTACCTTGCGGATTTCCACAACATCGTCCGTTACCAGACGGTGTCCTCTTTTAATCAGTTCCAAAGCCGCTTCAGATTTACCGATTCCACTTTCTCCTGTAATCAGAACGCCTTCGCCGTAAACATCCACTAAAACGCCATGAACGGAAATACATGGAGCAAGCTGTACATTTAGCCACCTGATAATCTCCGCCGTAAATGCAGAGGTTGCCTTTTGGGTCATAAGCAACGGAATATTCTTTTCCAGCGCAATCTTTAGAAACAGCGGATCCGGCTGTAATTCACGGCAGAACACAATAACCGGAATGGGACAGGAAAGCAGCTTATTGTAAATTTCCAGCTTTCTGGCTTCCTCCATGCTGTCCATATAAGTATATTCCACATAGCCGACAATCTGAAGACGCGTCGCTTCATAATGCTCAAAATATCCCGCCAGCTGCAAAGCAGGTCTGTTGATATCGGGCTGCGTAATCCGCACTTCTTCAATGTCCAGCTCCGGTGTGAGATTTTCCAGTTTGAATCTTTCAATAACCTTTTTCAGACTTACACTTGACATATATCTCCCTCTCTTTACTTCATTTTTTGCTGTATGCCGGATTCCGGCTTACCCTGTCTGTTTCATCATAGCACAGTTTTTTTAGTCTCGCAACGGAGTATCGGAATGAAAAAAGGAGTATATTTCCTCCGCCAGATTAAGAGAAATTTCCGGAACCTTTGTAAGCTCCTCTACCTGCGCCCCTTTTATCTCTTCTATGGACTTAAAATGCCGCATAAGCGCTTTTCTCTTCGCCGGTCCCACTCCCTTAATATCATCCAATACCGAATGAACGCTTTCATTCCTCCTTAAAGACCTGTGATATTCAATGGCAAACCGATGCGCCTCGTCCTGTATCCGCGTAATCAGCTTAAAGCCCTCCGAATCCTTTTCAATGGGAATTTCCCTGTTTTCAAAATAAAGCCCTCTGGTCCGGTGATGGTCATCCTTAACCATGCCACAGACGGGAATATCCATATGAAGGCTGTTTAATACTTCCTTCGCAATATTGACCTGCCCCTTTCCTCCATCCATCAGCAAAAGGTCCGGAAATTTCGTAAAGCTGCCAAAGGCTTCGTCCATCTGTTTTTCCCTGTATTGCTTCTTTTCCTCCATCCCGTGAAGAAATCTTCTGGTCAGCACCTCTCTCATACAACCATAATCATCGGGACCCTCGACGGATTTAATACGGAATTTCCGATAGTCGCTTCTGCGGGGCTTGCCCTTTTCATATACCACCATGGAACCCACATTCTGGAATCCGCTGATGTTACTGATATCAAACGCCTCTATCCTGTCCGCCTTTTCAAGACCGATTGCCGATGCGATTTCTTTAACTGCCCCGATTGTCCTGCCCTCTTCCCGCTTAATCCGCTCCTTATCCTTACTCAGCACCATTTCTGCATTTTTTGCTGCAAGCAGCACCAGTTTCTCCTTGCTCCCTATTTTGGGCACCACAATATGTACCCGCATTCCTTTCCGCTCCGAAAGCCACTGGGCAATCAGTTCCTTATCCCCGATTTCCTCCTGCAGCATAATCGTCCGCGGCAGATAGGGCGTGCCTGCATAAAACTGCTTCATAAAATTTTCAAATATCTCTCCCCGCGGCACTTCCGATACATTTGTCATATAAAAATGCTCCCTGCCGATAAGCTTACCGCCCCTGACAAAAAATACCTGCATGACCGCATCCTTATCATCAGACGCCATGGCGATAATATCCTTGTCCTCCTGGTCGCTTTCCGTTATTTTCTGCTTCTGGGCAACAGCCTTAACGCTGTTTATCAGATCCCGGTAACGGATTGCTTCCTCAAAATCCATATTCTCCGCCGCACGGGACATATTTTCCTCCAGGCTTTTTAAAACAGGACCATAACTGCCGTTTAAAAAATCCAGCGCCCCTTCCACTCTTTTCCTGTATTCCTCCCGGCTGATTTTTCCTGCGCAGGGGGCGCTGCACTGCTTCATGTGATAATTTAAACAGGGTCTGTCTTTCCCGATATCCTTTGGCAGGGATTTCCGGCAGGTCCGTAGGCAGAAAAGCTTGTTTAAAAGCTCCATGGTGTCCTTGACCTTTCCTGCGCTCGTATACGGCCCGAAATATTTTGAATGGTCCTTTTTCATGGTTCTGGAAAATACCAGTCTCGGAAAAGCCTCTCCCATGGTAACCTTAATATAAGGATAGGTCTTATCATCCTTTAACATAGTATTGTATTTGGGTCTGTGCTCTTTGATTAGATTATTCTCCAATACCAGGGCTTCCAGCTCCGAATCCGTTACAATATACTCAAAACGCTCTATCTGGGAAACCATTTTCTGGATTTTTGCCGTTTTCTTTGTACTGGTACGAAAATAGGAGTGCACACGCCGGTTAAGATTAATCGCCTTGCCCACATAAATAATAGCGTCACGCTTATCGTGCATAATATAAACTCCCGGATTGGGCGGGAGTTTTTTTAATTCCTCTTCGATATCAAACATTTGAATGCCTCTTTTGCCAATTCCCATAAACAAATCCGATAGAAGCTCCCGAAGTCAATAACCCCGCCGCAAGCAGCCACTCGACTTGTTGCTCGCAGAAATAAAATGGTACAAGAGACCGCAAAAAAGCAGTCCCTGTACCGTTTTATCATTTATGATATACCGTCATTCTCCGAATGTCCTTCTTCTCTAACTGCGGCAGTTTCCTTACCTTTTGGCGTTTCCTCTCCATCTGCGGCAGCTTCCCCGGCTTTCGGCGTTTCCTCTCCGGATGCGGTATCTTCCCCATTTTCCGGTGCTTCCTCCGAGACTTCTTTTAAAACCTCTTCCGTGGGTATCAGCTCCCTGTTGGGTATCAAAGGCTGGTTGGGAATACCTGCTTCTTTCTCAGAATCCTTTTCCGGCTCCTCGGGAAGTCCTTTTTCTTTACGGTAAATGCTCATAAATTCCTTGCCCGTAATGGTTTCCTTCTCAATCAGATGAGCCGCAATTTTGTCCATGATTTCACGGTTTTCCTTTAACATTCCTACCGCCTCTTCATAGCAGTCCTTCAAAATTTTCATGACCTCTTCATCTACTGCCGCGGCGGTCACATCGGAACAATTCATGGCTGTCCGCCCGTCCAAATAGCGGCTCTCCACGGTTTCCAGCCCCATAAGGCCAAAACGTTTGCTCATACCGTACTGGGTAACCATGCTCCGGGCAATATTTGTCGCCTTTTCAATATCGTTGGATGCACCTGTGGTTACCGTATCAAAAACCAGTTCCTCCGCCGCTCTTCCGCCTAAAAGACCAACCAGCATATCATGAAGCTCCGCCTCAGTATTGAGGTATTTTTCCTCCTCCGGCACATGCATAACATATCCTAAGGCTCCCATGGTACGGGGCACAATGGTAATTTTCTGCACCGGCTCAGAATTTTTCTGCAATGCGGAAATCAACGCATGCCCTACCTCATGATAAGAAACAATCTTTCTTTCTTCCTTACTCATAATGCGGTCTTTCTTTTCCTTGCCCACTAAGACAACCTCTACCGCATCAAACAAATCCTTCTGGCAGACCGCCTTTCTTCCTTCCTTTACTGCATTAATTGCCGCCTCGTTAATCATATTGGCAAGGTCTGATCCTACCGCACCGCTGGTAGCAAGGGCAATCGCATCTAAATCTACGCTTTCATCTAACAATACATCCTTGGAATGTACCTTCAAAATATCAACACGCCCTTTTAAATCCGGCTTATCTACAATAATCCGTCTGTCAAAACGTCCCGGACGTAAAAGCGCTTTATCTAAAATCTCAGGTCTGTTGGTCGCCGCCAAAATCAGAATACCCTTGGAGGAATCAAACCCGTCCATCTCGGAAAGCAGCTGGTTTAAGGTCTGCTCACGCTCTTCATTCCCGCCGCCGTATTTGGAATCACGGCTCCTGCCAATGGCGTCAATTTCATCAATAAAAATAATACAGGGCGCATTTTTCTGGGCTTCCTTAAATAAATCCCTGACGCGGGAAGCGCCCACGCCCACATACAGCTCTACAAAATCGGAACCTGCCAGAGAGAAAAAGGGCACATGCGCCTCTCCTGCAACCGCCTTGGCAAGCAAGGTTTTACCCGTTCCGGGAGGTCCCACCAAAAGGGCGCCCTTGGGCAGCTTCGCGCCTATCTGGGTATATTTGCCGGGATTATGCAGAAAATCAACTACCTCCTGCAGAGATTCCTTGGCTTCCTCCTGTCCTGCCACATCCTTAAACGTAACACCCGTTTCTTTTTGCACATATACTTTGGCATTGCTCCTGCCCACACTCATCGGTCCGCCGCTTCCGCTCATCTTGCGGAATACAAACATCAGCACCACATAAAGCAGTACCACAGGCAGAATCCATGTTAAAATAAAACTCAAAATCATACCTGAGCTGTCGGGAATTTCCTTGCTGTATTCCACGCCATATTCATCCAGGACCGCATACAGATTGTCATCCTCCAGATTGCCTGTGTAGTAGCTTTCCGTCTGACCGGAATTCTGGCTGTAATCTCCAAACAGGGCATTTCCGCTCACTTCCTTTTTGACCTTCTTAGGCGTAATCCTAATCTGGTCGTCGGTAATCAGCACGCTCTCTACCTGTCCGCACTTTACCATATCCAAAAAAGCGCTATAGGAAATCTCGTTGCTTTCGCCGGATAAAAAACGCATGACGATACTCATGAACATCAGCGTACACAGCACTGCAATCATCAACATAAACAGGCTCTGCCGCTTCTGGGGACCGTTCCCTCCGCCCTGGTTCTGATTGTTTTGATTGTTGTTCTGGTTATTATTGGGTTGGTTATTATTATCCATAATTGTATTTAGTTCCTCCAAACAGTCTGTTACTATTATAAATTTAGGTTTTCTATAAATCAATACAAACATTGTGAAATTTAATAAGCGCTTCTAAAACTTTTATAAATTTTTTTCAACTTTTTTGATACAAATCCTAGATTTTAGACAATCTTCATTGTATAATACATGAGTATATTAGGAGGATTATTTCATGGCAGTAAAATACGTATTCGTAACAGGCGGCGTTGTTTCCGGGCTTGGAAAAGGAATTACAGCTGCATCTTTAGGAAGATTATTAAAAGCACGTGGTTACAAGGTTACCATGCAGAAGTTTGACCCATATATCAATATCGACCCCGGCACTATGAATCCCATTCAGCACGGCGAGGTTTTTGTAACCGACGACGGCGTTGAAACGGACCTGGATTTAGGGCACTATGAGCGTTTCATTGATGAAAGCCTGGATAAAAATTCCAACGTTACCACAGGAAAGGTATACTGGTCCGTGCTCCAAAAGGAACGCCGCGGAGATTACGGCGGAGGCACCGTACAGGTTATTCCCCATATTACCAATGAAATCAAAAGCCGTTTTTACCGCAATTTCAGCGACGATGATATGCGTATTGCCATTATTGAGGTCGGCGGAACCGTAGGCGATATCGAAAGCCAGCCTTTCTTAGAGTCCATCCGTCAGTTCCAGCATGAGGTAGGACGGGACAACGCCGTTTTGATTCACGTAACCCTGATTCCCTATTTGAGCGCGTCCCAGGAAATGAAAACAAAGCCTACCCAGGCGTCCGTAAAGGAGCTTCAGGGAATGGGAATCCAGCCGGATATTATCGTATGCCGCAGCGAGCATCCCTTAGACCAGCAGTTAAAGGACAAAATCGCCTTATTCTGTAATGTACCCAATAAGCATGTATTGCAAAATCTGGATGTAGAGCATTTATATGAAGCGCCCCTCGCCCTGGAAAAGGAAAAAATTGCGGATGTTGTATGCGAGTGCCTTCATTTAGATTGTCCCAATCCGGATTTATCAGACTGGAAAGAAATGGTAAATAAGCTTCGCAGTCCCCGGCACGAGGTTACCATTGCCCTTGTGGGAAAATATATTCAGCTTCATGACGCCTATTTAAGCGTTGTAGAATCCTTAAAGCACGGCGGCATTTTCATTGACACCACTGTCAATATTAAATGGATTGATTCCGAAACCGTGACTGACGATAACGTTAAGGAGCTACTGCAGGATGCGGACGGTATCTTAGTGCCCGGCGGCTTCGGCAACCGTGGTATTGAGGGAAAAATTAAAGCAATTACCTATGCGCGGGAAAATGAAATTCCTTTTTTGGGTCTTTGTCTGGGTATGCAGCTTGCCATTGTGGAATTTGCCAGAAACGTAGTGGGCTTTAACGATGCGCACAGTGAGGAATTAGATCCGAACACCACCCATCCCGTCATCGCCCTGATGCCCGACCAAAATGGTGTGGAAGATATCGGCGGTACCTTAAGACTCGGTTCCTATCCCTGCGTATTGGACAAGAATTCAAGAGCATATGCTTTATATCAGCAGGAAACCATTCACGAAAGACACAGACACCGTTATGAGGTAAATAATGATTATCGTTCCGCCCTGACGGAAAAAGGCATGAAATTATCGGGCATTTCCCCTGACGGACGCATTGTGGAGATGTGCGAGCTTCCCGGACATCCTTTCTTTCTCGCCACCCAGGCACATCCGGAGTTTAAGAGCCGCCCTAACAGACCACACCCCTTGTTTAAGGGATTTGCCGAGGCAGCTCTTGCACATCATAACAAACAATAACCATAAATATATTGTAGTAGAAAAGAGGACAGGGGTTGGAATGCGATATACCAAGTTATTGATTTGCGCGGTTTTACTCGGCATATTGTATTCCGGTGGTTCCAAAGGCAAGCAATATTCCAAAAGCGATACTGATTCCCTCCTGCATCCTGCAGCCTGCTAAATGCAAAACCACAGTCAGTATGTCATACATGGGCATTCCCGCATATTCCATAAGCCCCGGACCGATAGGGGATGTGGCCCAAAGGGTATACAGCAAAGAAATCACATAAAAGGCAAAGCACGTCATCACAACAGCAAAAAAAGGTTCACATATTGTCTTGTCGGTTCTCTTAACCGCATGAAAAAAAACCGGTCTGCATATACTATAAGACAGTGCCAGATATAATGCCGGTACAACGCTTAATCTGAAAATCCAGTCGGGATTCTCCAGGGAAGTCCAGCTTACATCAATTTCCCACACATATACAAATACATATGAAAGCAGTGCCATGATAATATAGGTTTCTACCGTAACAAATTTTTGTCTCCTTCTCATGCGCTCTCCTTTTTGCAAGGAACATTACCACCCGTTAACAGATTCCCCTGCGCATCTGCTAAATATATTCTAATACAATATACAAATAATATCTACCAACATTCATCGACAATTTTCGACATTTTTTGTTTTATTTTTCTCTCTGATTTGCGCAAAAACTAAAGGTTTTTCCTCTTTTTTTCAGCAAAAATCAGGCTCATACTCATAGTTTTTAATTTATACTATGAGTATGAGCCTGTTATAAAATTTTTTTTGGCAGAAAATTTGCTCAAATTTACAAAATTATTGATTGATTTTGTCGATGATTTTTTGCAGCGCCTCGAAATCAATACTGCCGTCCTGGAAGCTGATAAGGGCGCGAAGAGGCATATACTGCATCATGGCATCCTGCATTGCCTTGGAGGAGCTTCCCAGCCCGCTTTCCGCCGAATTGGTATCACAGGCTTCAACCATGGTACATGCGGCATATAATGGTTCTAAAAAGGAAGCCGCCCTTTCATCCTTCAAAATATCCCCGACAGTAGTATTCAGATGATATTTCTTCCGGATTTCTCTGGTAGATTCCACGATGACCGTATCCTCAAGCTTTATATCCGCGTTGGAATGTCCAACCATGATCTTAAAGCTGCCGCTTTCCACATGGAATTCCCCAATCTGTACATTATAGTATGCAAAAGCCCTGGCATCCAGACTGAAGCTGACTGTTTTGGTTTCCCCCGGTGCAAGCCCCACCTTTTCAAAGCCGCGCAGCTCCTTTATCGGACGGATAACGGTACTTTCTTCATCCGCCACATAAAGCTGTACCACTTCTTTTCCCGCCATGCTTCCCGTATTTGTCACATCCACGGATACCGTAAGAACTTCCGTATCTTTCATGGTCTTTTTATCCAGCTTCAGATTGGAATATGCAAAATCAGTATAGCTGAGTCCGTATCCAAAAGGGAAAAGAACATCCATGTTCTTCTTATCATAATAGCGGTAACCTACAAATACGCCTTCCCTGTATTCCACTACATCCTCTTCTCCGATATAGTACAAGTAGGAAGGATTATCTTCCAGCTTTAGCGGAAAGGTTTCCGAAAGCCTGCCGCTGGGGTTAACCTCCCCGAAAAGAATCCGGTATTCCGCTTCCCCGACTGCTTCCCCGCCCAGATAAGCTTCTAAAACGCCTTTTACCTTGGAAATCCACGGCATCTCTACAGGAGAACCGTTGTGAAGAACAACAACTACATTGGGCTGCACTTTTGCAATCTCTTCAATCAAAAGGTTCTGGCTTTTTGGCATCTGCATATGGGTACGGTCATAGCCTTCCGATTCAAATGCGTCCGGCAGCCCGGCAAACACAACCGCAACATCCGCTTCTTTGGCGGCTTTTACTGCTTCCACCATCATTTTTTCATCAACCCTGTCTTCTTTATCATCATACCCCTGTGCATAGGTCACATTTGACATATCCTTTACAAATTCCAAGGCGCCCGTTACCTTATAGCTGTTAATGTGGGAGCTGCCTCCGCCCTGGTATCTGGGCTTTTGCGCGTATTGACCAATAAAAGCGATTTTTTGTTCCTTATTTAAAGGAAGAATACCGTCATTTTTCAGCAAAACCAGAGATCCCTCCGCCACCTCTCTGGAAAGCCTATGCTGCGCTTCTTTATCAAATACCGCTTTCTCATCCCTGTTTTCTGCAAAACGGTACACAATCTGAAGAATTCTCTCTACGGTTAAATCTAAAACCCCTTCATCCAGTTTTCCATCCTTTACAGCCTTTTCAATTAATTTATCATTTACCCCGCATGAAGGCGGCATCTCTAAATCAAGACCTGCCTTAACGCCTGCCACGCGGTCATTGACTGCTCCCCAGTCGCTTACCACAAAACCGTCAAAGCCCCATTCATCCCGTAACACATCCGTCAAGAGCCATTTATTTTCAGCCGCATAGGTTCCGTTAATCCTATTGTAGGAGCACATAACCGTCCACGGCTTTGCTTCCTTTACCGCCCGTTCAAAAGCCGGCATATAGATTTCCCGCATAGTTCTTTCATCCATCCTGGAATCAGAAGACATCCTGCGGGTTTCCTGACTGTTTGCCATAAAATGCTTGATGCTGGTTCCCACATTTTTGCTTTGTACGCCCTTGATATAGCTTGCCGCCATCTCGCCTGCCACATACGGGTCCTCCGAATAGTATTCAAAATTACGTCCGCATAGGGGAGAACGTTTAATATTTACGGCAGGTCCTAAAATCACACCGACTCCTTCAGCCTGACACGCTTCCCCGATTGCCCCTCCCATCTTTACTAACAGTTCCCTGTCAAAGGAAGACGCCGACGCACACCCCGCCGGATAGCAGACAGCTACAATGCTGTCATTCACTCCCAGATGGTCTCCTTCATCCTTTTGCTTTCTCAATCCATGAGGTCCGTCCGATACCATCATAGCGGGTATGCCCAGCCTCTCCACCGCCTTGGTATGCCAAAAATCCCCTCCTGAACAAAGGGACGCTTTCTCCTCCAATGTCAGCTTCGATACAATTTCCCTGATTTTTTCTGTAGTCATCCTTATTGCTCCTTTCTTACTGTTATTTTCATTTTTAAAAAGAACAGGCGGAATAACCTCCGCCTGTCCATATCCTTCATTAAAATACATTGATAGATTTACGCATAAATCTGGAACATATTCGTCTGCCTCGTTAAATCGTCCGCTACCTTATTTAAGCTGGTCGTTGCCGATTTGATTTCCCCGATTGTCGCTGCAAGCTCTTCTGCCGAAGCGGCGGTTTCTTCCGTAGCAGCCGCATTTTCCTCCGCGATTGCAGAAAGACTCTCTACAGAAGACATTACCTGTCCTCTTGCACCATCCAGCACCTTGGTGGTAGCCGCAATCGCCTCAATTCCGTTTACCGTTACCTGAAGCCCGTCATTTACTTTATCAAAAACTCTCTTAGTCATCTCTACCTTGTCAGCCTGGAAACCGATAATGGCGTCTACCGTATTCATGGTCTTAACCGCCTGCTGGGATTCCTCTAACAGATTGTTGATAATGCCTTCAATGGTCTTCGCCGACTGGTTGGACTGCTCCGCCAGATTCTTAATCTGTTCCGCTACAACCGCAAAGCCTCTGCCGCTTTCGCCTGCCCTTGCCGCCTCAATAGAAGCGTTTAATGCAAGTAAGTTTGTTTCATTTGCAATAGACGCTATCAGCTCTGTCGCCTTATGTATTTCCTGTGCCGATTCATTGGTCGTATTGGTCTGTTCATAAATAACGGCAATCTGGCTCTTAACCTTTTGGGAAATGGATTTTAACTCCGACACGGAATCAGCGCCTTCCTGACCGGCTGCCTTCATCTGCTCCGCATTATCAAGAAGTCTCTCTACAGCTCTTGAGGTTTCTTCAATTTCTTCCCCAATTTTAATAACAGCATCTGTAACCGCCTGGGTTTCCGTTGCCTGGGTGGTAGCGCCGTTTGCCATATCCGTCATGGAACGCGCTACATCATCGGAAGCGTTGCTGGTATGCTCCGCCATTTTGTCTAACTTGCCGGAAGCATCCACAATCACATCGGAGGTATTTCCCACCTGCCCGATTACATCCTTTAAAGAAACAATAACCTTATCGGCATGCTTTGCCAAAAATCCCATTTCATCCTTGCGGTTTACGTCTCTTTTATCAATTCCTACCGTCAAATCCCCCGTTGCAGCTGCATCCAGGGAAGCGATAATGCGATTGATGGAATTAACCAAGCTCCAAATAAACAGCCTCATGACGATTGCTACAATAATAACTGTAAGCACAATAATCAATGCAAGGGGTTTTACAATGGTAGCAGCTTCTTTACCAAGTATGATAAATGACACCAGACAAAACTCAATTCCTACCAATACTACGGGAACTATCGAATAAAACATTAGTTTTGTTTTCATTGTAAATATAGAATCTGTATTTCTTAGTTTTTTTACCTTCATGATGTTGCCCTCTCTTTATACATTTTTAATTAGTGCCAGATTTCCCCTGATAAAACTCCTCTTCTTTCATCTTAACATGAAACCATACTTTTTGAAAGCAAAATATTTGTAACGGGAAAATCAGGAAAAATTGCGTGAAGAAATTAAACTACTATTCGGTTTCTGCCCTCTTCTTTTCCCCTGTACAAAAGGTCATCCGCTTTTTTTATCAGGGAATCCATGCTGTCTTTTCCGTCATACTGGATAACACCGAAGGTAATTGTCACGGAAAAATGACAATCCTCATAATCGAACGTTTTATTGCAAATTTCCTCCATAATTTTTTGTAATGAAGCAAGCGCGCCTTCTTCATCCTCATTAAATACCAGAAGAAACTCCTCGCCGCCCCATCTGATTGGAAATCCCTTTTTCTCCAGATTTTCTTTAAAAATTTGGGCTATGGTTATCAAAACCTTATCGCCGCACTCATGTCCGTAATGATCGTTGATTTGTTTGAAAAAGTCAATATCCCCCATTGCAACCGTAACAAATGTGCCTTCTTCCTTGCGGACCTTTTCCATATATTTTTGCAGCTCTATCCGTCCTGCCCTGCGGTTGTAAAGTCCTGTCAATACATCGGTCGCTATCAGCTCTTTGATTGTTTCGGCAACCTCCACCGCATGACGACCCATATCGCCGATTTCATCATTACGCTTAAGCACTGCCTGTGGCATCTGCGCCGAAAAATCATTCTCCGCAAGCCCGCTGATATAATAACGCACCTTGTTTACACAGTCTACAATATTCCCTGCAAACATCGAAGCAATGGCAAGCATAATAACCAGGACAATCACAAAGACTAAAATAATCTTCGTCACAATGGTCTGGACATTTGCTACCACGCTTTCATTGGATGTGCCTGCAAATACCATACCGCACACTTCGCCGTTACTATATAGGGGAACATAATAAGCAAAATAGCCCACGCCCCGGATTTGAACATTTTTGGAATAGCATTCATTCCCCGAAAGAACCGCCTCCACAATCCGCGTATCATCCAGATATGTATTGATAATCCGATCCCCGTTTTTATCCCTTATGGTGGTAATTACTCTTTTATCCTGCCAGAATATACTGATATCCGCTCCCGTATTTTCTTTAATCCGGTCCGCTAACGTACAGTCGCCCGTCAAATCCGTGTCGCCCATATAAAAGCGTTCGTCCTTCATCCGTACTTCTCCCGGATAGGCAACACTATAAATATCCACCGTTTCCCTTGCAATTCCTGTCAGTGATTTTTGGATTTCCAGTTCCATCCCCTCGGATACACCCTGTCTCCCCACTATAACCAGAATGACTCCTAATATAAGAATAGGAACTGCCATCAGACCTGCGAGAGAAAAGAACAATTTCCCTTTCTTATTTTTTCTCATTATGGCATTCCCTCTCCACTCATTTCTTTATTCATTTTAACAAATACCGACCTTTTTAGCAATGCTTTTCAACGGTCTTCTCCACGTCCTGCGCCAAAAATCTTCCCACGTCCATTAAGTATTCCATCCGCGGCACATATGTCTCTCCCAAAAGCCCCGGAATTAACTCTTGTAATCCCTCCTCCGGTGCGGCTATAACCTTTAGCTTATCCCTGCGTCTAAGACGCTTTATCCTGTATTCCAGCCTTGCCGCCGAAGAATAGGTCTTTGCTTCCCAGACCATCATAATCGTTACCACCCGACGGCTTCTGGTATACTTTGCGCCCTTTCCGGTCCTATGGTAATGCTCTCCCATTCTCTTTTTTAAATCCTTTGTAATTCCCGTATACAGGGATCCATCCTGACATTTTACCATGTATACAAACGCCCTTTGTCTCTTTGCACCGTTTTTATCAGCATTTCCATCCAGTTCCAAGGCATTTTTATCCAAGATGCTTTCCCTTGTCCCATCATCTTCCGCCACGCGTTTTTTCATTCTACTTCAGACTCCCGAAAAATTTCCCTTCATAATCCGTCCCAGTATCATGCTGTAATCTCTTTACATATTCTCCCGGCTCCTTCGCCATTTTCAAAAATGTATCAAAAGCCGAAAGAATCATTTTCGCCTCATTATTTTTCATATCGTAATTGTCCCGGTCCATTTTGGACTTAAATCCATCCATCTGCCAGACGAGCACATCCACTACCTGATATCCCTCAATCTTTACTTCTCCCAAGAATTCTTTCTTTACCAAATAATAGACATATTCTTTATAAATATCGTCCCGCTCTGACAGCCTTTCCCAGAAATCTTCAAAAAAGTCTGCCGAAAAGCCGTTGGCAAGACATGCCTTCCAGGTAAAATCCTTTACCTCTTCTCTCGTAATGCGCATTGTTCTCTCCATCAAATCAATAACCCCGCCACAAACAGCCACTTGGCTTGTTACTTGTAGAAATAAATGTTCTATAAAATATATATTACCACAATTTCCCATGGAATACATTATATTTTATAGAACACGCATGAATACTTATGAATTTGTGTTTGAACCAATCATTTTAACTAAGAAGAAGCGCAGAATTGCCGCTCCTACCCAAGCCTTTTATACTCCCCTACAGTATATCCCGTATATTTTTTAAATTGCCTGCAAAAATAGGAAGGATACTGATATCCTACCTTCCCCGCCAGCTCATTCACATTATCCGTCCCCTGTTCAATCAGCTCAACAGCCTTTTTCATTCTGACCTCCGTCAGATATTCCACAAAAGTCTTACCCAGATGCTTTTTAAATAAATGACTCAGATAACTGGCATTAAGCTTTGCATATGCCGCCGCCGTTTCCAAAGAAATATCCTCCCCATAATGACTTCCGATATAAGACATTACCTTATTCAAATGCTGGCTGTCCGTCACATCCCCATCGCCTTTTTGACCGCCTTTTGCTTCATAGAAAGCAGAGTAATAGGTTTTGGGAAGCTGTTCATAAATATCCGAAATCAGGCAGCCCGTCTTAATCTCGGGTCTTACGCCAAAAGCCGCTATACAAATATCATTTAAAACCGCCGGAAGATCCGCCGACAACTGCCCATATATAAATTCATCCATAATATCATCCGAATATATCAGCATAGGCAGCACATTTCCCTCCGCCGGACAAAGAGTAAAGTCGCAAAGCAAAGAAAGCCTTTTTGGCAGCTCCTCCCGGAATTTTTGAATCCCCTCGGATGCAAACATCTCTTCATACCGTTCCTTTGGAAAAATAAGCGACAAAATAAAGCCGCTGGCAAAATTTTTGCCGCTGCTTTCTTCTTTTTTATCCCCTGTATTCTGTTCCTGCAGCTTCCGAAAGATTTCGTCTAAATGCTCTTTCAGCTGAACCTTCTTCACAGGCTTTAGCAAATAAGCATCCACATGAAGGTGCAGCGCATCCCGGGCATAGGCAAACTTGCCGTAAGCAGTTTTGACTATCACATAACCGTCATATTTCTGGTCCCTTAACAGCTTTAAAGCTTTCAGCCCGTTAAGCCCCGGCATTTCTATATCCAGAATCAAAATATCCGGCCGCTCCTTTAAGGTCGTTTCCACCACTTGAGTGCCATTTCTGGCATCAGGCAGTATCACTGCATCCGGGTAATTTCTTTCCAGAAAAATCCTCATGGATTTCAATTCCAATTCTTCATCATCTGCTATCAATATTTTATACATAAGTTTTCCTCATACGGGACGATTATGGTTATGGATGTTCCTTCATCTATTTCTGACACGATTGTCATATCGAACCGATCCTTAAAAAAGACTCTCATTCTGTCAATGACATTTTTCAACCCGATGCTGTCTGAATGGATTCCCTGTACATCCGTCCCTTCGATATAACCGGAAATCACAGAAAGCTTTTCTTTTTCAATTCCTCTGCCATTATCGCTGATTCGGATTCGGATGCCCCTCTCTTCACAGTCTATTGAAATTTCCACCCTTCCTTCTTTCTCACGGCATCCCAGACCGTGTATAATGCTGTTTTCTATAATGGGCTGAAGGGTCAGCGCCGGTATTTTTCCTCTATCTGCATTTTCATCATAATGGAGGGAAAAATCAATTCTGTCTCCGAAACGTATTTTCTGAATGTAAATATAATCCTTTACATTCTTAATCTCTTCCGCCATAGTGGATAAATGACGGATATCCTTTAAGTTGTATCTGAAATAATCCGACACCGCTTCTATCATCTGCTCGGTCTGTGGGGCCTCCTCCAAATATGCCATCTGGGCTATACTATTTAAGGTATTAAACATAAAATGAGGATTGATTCTTGCCTGTAACGCTTTCAATTCACTTTCCTGCAAAAGCTTTTCCATTTCCATCTGTTCTTCAATTCGAAGAAGCATGGCGTCAAAGGTGTTCGTCAGATTTTTGACTTCATCCTTCCCCTGCTGCCACTGTCCCGGTTCGTCCGACCGGTAATTGGCCGCCTTATACGCCAATGCGGACAAGGGGCTTAAAACGCCTTTGGAAAACCAGAAAAGCATGACAGCCACCCCACCGAACATGACCAGAATTACAAAAATACAGATTCCTGCGATAAAGGTTTTTTCTTTCTCCAATACGTCCTTTTCTTCCTCGGAATACTGCTCCACGGCACGATAAACGTAATCATAATATTTATCAATGAGCTGCGCCGTATAAGCCATTTTCTCATATCCCGCCATTCTATCCTCCCTGTTTTGAGAGGCAAACAGCAACAGTCCTTCCTCCGTCTGCCCGGAAAAGGTATCTATCATATGATTCAAATCATCAATTTCTCTTATGTAAGCATCCTCAAATATATCTCTTTTCAATGCGTCACTGTCCGATACCAAATCCTTAAGCTCCACGCAAATAGCTTCCCTATCTTCCTCCTTACCTGAAACCAAATAATATTTATAGGCTTCCGCCACTTCATTGACGCTGATTTTCAAATCATAGACACGGTTATTCATATCCAGGAGGGTTTCCATTCTCTGCTGCATATAATTCATCATGCCGGAAAGCAACCCGCTGGTCAGAAGCAGCACCGCCACAACGACCAGCAGACACAATGAAAATTTTCCCTTTAACGTAGATTGTCTTATTTTATCAAGTTTCATTTCCGTTTATACCGCCATTCCTGTTGCCAGCTCCATAACCCTTTCCTGAGTTGCCTCTTTTCCCGAAAGCTCTCCCGCAACCCTTCCTCCCGAAAGCACCACAATCCGGTCCGACATGGATATCAGCTCCGGCAGCTCGGAAGAAATCATAATAATTGCCATTCCCGCTCTTGCAAGATCCACCATGATTTTATAAATCTCATATTTGGTCCCTACATCAATTCCTCTGGTAGGCTCGTCCAAAATCAGTACCTTAGGATTGGTCATCAGCCACTTACTCAGAACAACCTTCTGCTGGTTGCCGCCTGATAAGGTATTTAAATGAACGTCTGCATCCGGGGCTTTAACCTTAAGCTCTTCAAAATACTTCAAAGCAGCTTTTTTCTCTTTTTGGGCTTTTATCATACCATATTCGGTAATAGCTTTCAACGACGCCAATGTAATATTCTGTTCAATGGACATACCGCCTACAAAGCCGTCTACCTTACGATCCTCCGTTACCAGGGCGATTCCTTTTTTAATGGCTTCCCGGGGATTTCTGATGACAACTTCCTGTCCCTGTATATAGATATCTCCGCTTTGTTTTTCTATAATGCCGAAAATGGCGTTTACCAGTTCGCTTCTGCCTGCTCCAACCAATCCGCCGATTCCCAGAATTTCTCCCCGGCGCACCCCAAAGCTGACATTTTCCACAATTCTCTTTCCGGCGTTCTGAGGATGGGGTACGCTGAAGTTTTCAACCCGCATCATTTCATCCTTAACAGGCACTTTCTCCTTAGGATAAAGATTTTCCATTTTTCTGCCCACCATTTCCGAAATAATCAGGCTCTGGTCAAACTCGCTTCTTTCATGGCTGTTTATGACACATCCGTCCCTCATAACCACGATTCGGTCAGAATATGCAAAAACTTCATCTAACTTATGGGAAATCAAAACGCAGGTATACCCTTTTTCCTTTAGCTGCAGCATAATTTCAAAAAGCCGTTTGGATTCCGTTTCCGTAAGGGAAGCTGTAGGTTCATCCAAAATTAAAAGCCGGGGATTGCCTGATAAAGCTCTGGCTATGGAAATTAGCTGCTGCTTACTTGCGCTCAAATTGCGCAGAATTTCAGTAGTGTCAACATCCAGCTGTACCATTTCCAAATAGGATGCCGCAGCCTTATGAAGTTTATTCCACTGAATGTTTTTTCCAAACTGTCCCCATCTTCCCAGAAACAGATTTTCCGCCACATTTAAATCCAGATGCATATTCAACTCCTGGTAAATCATGGCAATTCCCGCCTCTTCCGACTGCTTTGTATTTTTAAACTGTACTCTCTTTCCGTTCATTTCTATTTCGCCCTGATAGCTGTCGCAGGCATAGGAACCGCTGAGTATTTTCATCAATGTACTTTTTCCGGCTCCATTCTCGCCTACGATAGAAAGAATTTCTCCTTTATATGCTTCTAAGCTTACATCATTCAGTGCCTTAACACCGGGAAAGACTTTGGTAATATGTTCCATTTTAAGCACTGCTTCTGTCATTTTACCTGCCTCCTTCCTATCTGGCGGCAATTTTCTTCAGCCTGAAGGTATCCATTCCCACGGCTGCTACCATAATGATACCGATAGTTATCTTCTGCCAGTATACGGATACATGCAGAAGTACCATGGCATTAGAGATTGTCTCCATCAAAGCGCAGCCTAAGATGGTACCTATTACCGAACCATAACCGCCATACATACTGGTCCCGCCGATAATAACAGCCGCAACCGCCGTCATTTCCCATCCTTCTCCCGCATTGGGCTGTGCAGAGCTTAATCTTGCCGCCATAATAATTCCTACAAAGCCCGCCAAAAGAGATACCAGTACATGAGAGCTGAACAAAATTTTCTTTACATTAATACCTGATACCCTGGAAGCCTCCCTGTTCCCGCCTACTGCCATAAGACTTCTGCCATAGGGCGTTTTCTTAATGACAAAGTGACCAATTATTACAATAAGGACTGAAATAAACACGGAATAAGGAATATTCCCAAGTGTGCCCTGCCCTATGGCTTTAAAGCCCTCGGGCAGAGGATAGTAAGGTTCTCCTTTGGTCAGCACATTGACAACTCCCCTTGCCACATACATGGTTCCCAAGGTGGCGATAAGGGCAGGTATCTGACAGTTGACAATCAGAACCGCATTAATGATTCCCACAGCTGCCGCCGCTGAAAGTCCCATAATAATTGCCAGCCAGATGGGTAAGTCGTTAACCAGACACAATCCGCAGATAGCTCCCCCCAGTCCCATTACAGAACCGATTGACATGTCAAGACTTGCTCCCAAAAGCACATATGTAACACCCACGCTTACAATCAGCAGAAAGGAAATGCTTCTTGCAAGGTCAATCAGATTGGACGAGGAAAAAAACACCGGATTGATAATTCCCGTCACAATGCACAGTAACGCCAAAGGACCCACTTTAATTAAGCTGTTTATATTCAATTTCTTTTTCATGGTCCCACCTGCTTTCTCCCGCTGCAGCACATTACACCGCACCTTCTTTATAGGTTTCCACATTATCTTTTGTTACAAGGGTAACGCCGGAATCAATTACTGTTTCTTCAATTTCTTCGCCATTGTTGATTCTGGTCAAAATTTCTATTGCCTTACGTCCCATAAAATCAGGCTTCTGCACAATGGTTCCCCATACAACGCCGGAACGGATATAGTCCAAACATTCTGCTGTATCGTCAAAACCAATAACCGTTATGGTACCGGATAAATTCTGCTCTTCCAAAACTTTTCCTGCCGCAACTGCACCTGTTCCTTCACTTCCAAAGATAGCATTCATTTCGGGATAAGCCTTCAGCATATCCTGTGCTTTCTGTGTTCCTGTCAGCATATCGGAGTTGCATGCTTCCACCGTAAGAATTTCCATGCCCGCCTCATTTGCAATGGCGTCTTCAAAGCCTTTGATACGATCATTATCCGTCTCCTGTCCTACAGTGCCTCTGATAATACCGATTTTTGCATTTCCGCCTGTAGCTTCAATCATAGCGGTTCCCGCTTCAAAGCCTGCATCATAATTGGATGTACCTACATAAGCAGCCCTTGTACTGTCGGGAGCATCCGTATCCACCAAAACCACGGGGATTCCTGCTGCCGTTGCCCGGTCAATGGCAGGTCCGATTGCCGCCGGGGACAGCGCCATGGTTACAATTCCGTCAGCCTGGGCGGCGATGGCGGTGTCGATATATTTTACCATAACATCCACATCTACTTTTGTATCTCCCAAAACACTGACATTCACTCCCTGCTCTTTTGCGCCGTTCTGAATTCCGTTTTCCACGGCAATCCAATACTCATGGCTTACCAGAGGGGAAACAAACGTAAAGTTATAGGTTTCTCCGCTCCCGTTAGATGCTTCTTCCGACTCTGCTTCTGTTGTGCCCTCTTCCTGTTCTGACGGGGTTTCCTGGTTTGCACCGGCTTCCTCTCCCTGGGAAGATGCAGGTTCCTGCCCGTTCTCTCCGCAGCCGCATAACAGCGCTGCGCTCATACATACAGTTAATATCATTGCTAAAGTTTTTTTCATCATGATTTTGTTCCTCCTACTTGTTAATTTCCATGTACCCATGGCGGACATTTTATCGTTCCATGGTGTACCGGTCTGTTATTCTCTTTATCTGCTATGCTGATTCTTATTACTTTCATTGTTTTAAAGAGTCTTGATATGAATATATCGGGACTCCGGTTTTTCCGGTTCATCTTCTCCCAAATAAACTCCCTGCTTTCTCAAAGCATCCTGAAGCTTATCTATGGGAAGCTTCCTAAGCTCCACATTTTCCTTAATGCTCAATGCCGCAGCCGCCCCCGCCGCTTCTCCGGTTCCATAACAGGTGCTCATAACCGCAATTCCCTCATGGGCAATGCACCTTCCTGCCGCAATGATGTTTTCTACTCCGATTGGCAAAAGCGCCCTATAAGGAATACTGTACGCATGACCCGGAATCAGCCAGTACAATTCACAGCCTCCTCCGTCGGGATTATGAATATCTACCCCGTAAGCATTCATGGAAATCACGTCATCAAACATTTCATAATTTAGAATGTCATCGGTTGTCACTTTATATTCAGCCACAATCCTGCGGGATACCATCATTCCCATCATATTGGCAATTTTTGTCAGCCTGATATTTTCAGTTCCCTTATAATTTTTATGAAGCCAATCCATAACCTCCAATATCTGGCGCCTGCAGGCAATTTCTCCTTTTGTAATATCTTCTGCCGAGCAGGGATTAATGCCTGTGACACGGGTCATTTCTGCACGAAATTCATCGTCCTTCATCAAGGGAAACAGATTGACGGCGCCATATGCCAGTTCCTCATCTACCTTCCAGGTAACTGTATCCGGCGCTGCCTGGTCAAAGCAAAACATAGTGGAAACCGGGCTTTTTACTTCCACGCCGTCTTTTTCTCCCACGCCGGTTTCAAAAGGCGCTCCCGTATAGGCAATCACATCTCCGTCGCCTGTACAGTCTACAATCCTTTTTGCAAAAACTGCCTGCCGTCCTGATTTATTTTCAATAATAACGCCCTTTACTTCTTTACCCTCCATAATCGCCGAGGTAATATAGGTATGGAACAATACCTTTACGCCATATTTTTCCATAAGCCTGTCCGCCGCAATTTTGTATAATTCCGGATCAAAGGGACAGATTGCCGTATCCGGTTCGTGACGGTTGACTGCAAAATGCGGCTTTTTTTCCGCCATATCCAAGGGCTTGATACAGCCTCCCATTTCCTCTAAAAGGTTGGTAAACTCTTCCCATACGCCCTTAATAACCTGTCTGCCTCCCGTATATGCCGACATAGACATAAAGGAAGTAACAAGACCTATGGTTCCCTGTCCTCCCAGACAGTTAAAACGCTCAATGAGCATAACCTCCGCCCCGTTTTTTGCCGCGCTGACTGCTGCCGCAATTCCCGAAGGTCCGCCGCCGCATACGAGTACGTCTACTTCATAGCTGACAGGCAGTTCCTTCTGGGGCTCTACATATTTTTTACCACTCCGCATATAAATGCCCTCCCTTTCTATATAAAAATAGCGGGAAATTCATGAATTTCGATTTGCTGATTTTATTTTAAATGAGAGGGGATTTGCAAACAATAAAACATTTTTCAGATTTTGATGGATTTTGTAGAATTGAAATGATACTTTTTTGTGATTTGTATATTTTTTTTGCATATTAGCATTTTTGAGGATAGTGCTTACATCCTGTAATCAACTAATTATATTTCATGTTCCGGCTTGATATCTACGGTAATTCCGTATCCATGACTTGCTGCGGCGCGAATGATTCTCCCATCTATCCCGTGCTTCTTCTCTGTTCATTTTGTTTTCCTCCATAATTCTATAGATTTCACTAATGATTTTGCAACCGACACTCATTATCATAGCCAAACCAGTCAATAAATAATTAATAGCTACAACCTTTTTGTCAATTTAAATTGATTTCTTTTCCACAAGGCGCCGTAATCAGGCTCTTTAAGGATTGTCCCAGTCGTTCTACTAATCCCAGCTCACTTTTTACATAAAAACAGCATCTATGAGAGCGTGTATCATTGTCTGCTATTTCAATATCCACTTCAATCTTCATATGTCCCGATGTCTCAGATGGCAATATGCACATAGAAAATGCCGGTGTATAATTTCCCTTTTTTTGACCAAATTCCAAATAACACGCATTATTATAATTATCTACATAGTTTTTAATTTCTTCTGATATTTTTTCTAAAAGTGTATCTTGAACATAACAACTTTGATAAGCTGATACATATTCTGAATTAGCTGATATTTTTAACTCAATAAGATTGCCATCTTGCCAAATCTTTTTAAAAAAAATATTTTCCATCTCCATCCTCCATCTACTACTCCAACCGCATCATCTGCCCATAGCAGCCTTATCCGCTATAATTTTTACCTGCCTAACCACTAGATATTTCACTTATTTGCTTTTCAAATTCCCCTTCATCCACTTCATAAATTACATTTTGGAAGTTATTATCTTTATATTTTTGTATTTCATTTTCAGAATAAAGATTATTTTGTACAATCCCTTCATCTAACATTCGTACTGCTTGAACTATGCCAAATTTAATTACTACACACAAATTTTTACTATACAATTCAATAATTAATCCCTGTTTCTCGCCGTTTACTATTTGTATCTGATAATTTTCTTTTGGAATTTTTCCCACAAATACTTCTTTCCATATCGTTAATCTCTCTATACTTTCTTATATATTTTCACAAAAAATCCCTTGTTTTAGCCATTTGTACAATGATTTATAAAGTTACAACAACTCAAAAGCATTTATTAATGGGCGAACAATGTTCCATTTCTCCATTTTGATACCATGTTATTCTTTCCCACGCACTTGGTGTTATTTTTATTTGTAATAGTTCCCCTAGAAGAAATATGTCACACTCGAAAATTATATTTCACATAATCACTTTAAAAGGAGGATAACCAAATTCCTGATTTCTCAACAAAGAGGGTTTTCTAAGTCTCAAACTGCAATCCAATTGGATTTCCATTTCTTTATCCGTATGCCGAACCATCTTACAATTTATCCATAACGGAACAAGTGGGCTAAAAAATGTTAACATTGAGACAACTTCATCCATTGTGAATGTTTTCTCCTTTATTCTGTTAGGACTTAATATGTTGAGTCGCATTATCTCATCCTTTGCCTGCATAGCCTTTCCCTGTTCAATTATTGGGTTAATCCAAAATTTGCAATTTTTAAATGATATATTTTCTTGTAATGTTATTTCTTGAACTGCCCTTTTCAAATTTTTCAAAAAAATAGCTTGATTCATTTCTGTTGTCATAAAATATTCTCGCTTTCCGTTTTTCCATTACGAACACTGCCCTTACCAAATGAATTACTTTTTTTAAATCTTGTGGGAATTATATACACACACTGTAAATCCCTGTTTTGATCAAGCCCACATAATATGTTACTATCTACCTCTATCACAATCCCCCTTTCTCCCATTTTCTCCCCAATTTGTATAATTCCTTTTTTTTCATCATATTTTACAGATATTTTTTCAAAATATTTGCGCGTCTGAGGTATTTTTTTTATTAAATCATATACTCCATTTTGATTACACGCTGATAAATCAAAATTATGCAATAAATAGTTCCCTCTGGTACATGCAGGAAGGCAAATATTACTTTGGGTTGCCCGTATTAATGGAAAAAATCCTTGTATATAAAGCAACCTCCCTGTTTTCAATTCAAAAACCATTTCTAATGTATCAATAGTTAATGAAAAACTAGGAATATCAATATCTTGATTCTCATAATATAAACTATGTGTTGCAAAATCATATATCATTTCCCGCATACTTAATTCACTTTCCTTACCGTTATTAAGATTTATCTGATAATTTTAACAAAAGCATCTCACTTCTGCATTATTTTGTCTCTATCATTATCTTTTATTATCAATTTTCTTCTCTCTGTTTCAAAATTTTCCCCTTATTTAATTTTGTAACTCATAAAATTGCAAAATCACTTATAAATTGTATCTACAAAATACGAAAAGGTGGAAATTCAGTATCTTGATTTAGCAATTCCGACGATTTTCTAAATCTACAACTACATTTCAAGTATACTATAATTTCTTTATTATGTTTTATTAATGACATATCTATCCACAAAGGAAAAGTACATCTAGGACCTGAAAGGATTCTAACAACCTCTTCTTTCGTCAATAATTTATTTTCCATTGTCGAATATGGAAAATAAAGCAAATCCTTACTTTTCATTTTTACTTTTTCTTCTCTACTTATTGATATTTTAAAATGTGCATCATATCCATCTTCAATTTCTTTCCGTTGATATAGCTCAGCCAATGCACGTTCAAAATTCTCATTAAAGTTTATTACTCCCATGCTATCCTCCTTTTTTATCGGGGAATATTTTCAACTGGTCCATTATAATAACAATCTGCATGTCCATTTTCTAAAAGAAAACGGTCATATCAACCCTAAATTCCATCCGTACTTCATTTTATTCTAATAAATAGAATTTCTTAAAAAATCCATATTATCTTCAATAATATATTCATCATTCAATTTATTTTTTAATATATTAATTATTAAATACAATTCCCCAAAAAAATCCTCTCTTCTTTCAATCTCACTAAATCCAATATACCTGAATTCTTTTCCGTCGTCTAAATACAAACTATCATATATTTTTTGAAGATAAACAAATTTAGAGTCAATATCATTATCCCCTATTAAATATGATGGCAAATCATTCTTTATGAATTTACCATTCTTATCATAAATCCATACAGGAAAACATTTATATTCAAATTTTATTTCAATTTTTTTCATACGCATTCCTTTCTATTTGGGATTAGCGCCAACTATAAATCCATTATTTCCCACTGTAACAGCGACTTTATGTAGTTCTCCATTATATGTAAATTCATATATTGGTCTTCCAATGCCTCTCCCTTGATATCCAACTATTTCTCCATTTTCCATTGCACTCATTATATAACCGGGAATTTGTTCTTGCGCTATCCCTTTATTTAAAAAATCATCAGCATGTTCAGCAATAATGTGATTTAATCCAGCAGTATCCGTTCCATTTTCTAACCACACTAACTTTCCATCCGCAGTCTTTGTTATTACAACAATATCTTCTGGATTATATTTTATCCCACTACTAGCTAATTCATCTAATAGTTTGGCTTCTACCCCTCCAGCCGCATCATCCGCCCCCATAGCAGCCTTCTGTGCTATATTCTTCTGCTCCCCGCCTGTCAGTACAGGATTTTGTCTCGGTATGACATACGGCTTTAATGCCAGTCCCGCCATTGCCGCCATCCCCGTACTCATATGGTAGATAGTATCATTTCCTCCATACAGGGTGTCCCTTACATAATTCCCCGTCTGCGTCGTACTGTCATTTTTCCATCCAAGCCTTATCTCATTCATTCCCTGTTCTATATCTGATGCGCCTGAGAGACCTGTGACATTACCCGCTATCACTCCTCCTAAACCTATTCCTGTATAAAATGTGCTTGCTCCCGCAATAGTCAGGAATGCCCCTCCTGCCATCTTGAAGCCCCCGGTCAATATAAGACCTGAGCCTCTCAGTATTCTCTCCACATCGCTGTTTGGCAGAAGCTCCTGCAATTCGTTAATGCAGTAATTATAAGCTGCACATGCTTTCTGCGTTACCCACGCTTCTTTCTCGGTTACCCATCCCGCTCCTTTTCCTACCCATTCTCCTGCCCGGGAATCATTTATATATCCTGCCAGGTTCGTAAGTCCTTTATCAAGCCATGCACCCGCACTGTTCAATGCATCCAACGGCATACTTACAAAATCCGCCTTTGCCTGGGAATGGGCTGCTTTTTCCTGCGCCGCCCGGTTAATGGCATCGGCTGAAGCTTTCGCAATGATTCCTGTCGTTGCCGCCGTCGCACCCTTCGTCGTGCCCTGTTTTACTCCGTTTACTTCATTCTTTGTTATCCGGTTTGCCGTTATGGACACTGCTGCCGCCGTATTTTGGGACTTCGCCGCTCCTGCGGCTGCCGCTTTGCTTGTCTGGTTCTGTGCCTGATTTACCGCGTTCCTCAGTGTTCCTGCCATCGTTGATAAACCGCCCTTGATGGTAGTTCCCACAGCCTTGTGACCGTCCGGGTCTGCATAATTCACGGGATTATTCCCCACGTAGGTATATCGGTTCTGGCTCAGGATATTATCGAGGGTGCCACCATAGGTATCACGGCTTAAAAAAGTCCCTGTTGCCATATTCAGATACCGCGCTCTCAGATATTGGATTCCCAGGCTTTCATGGGTATATTCCCCGTTATAGCCATAGCCCGCTGCTTGTGTCATGGTGTCAAGCGCTGCATTTTCTGTTCCATACAGGCTTCTGCTTCCGTCCGTCCCGTAAGCATAACCGATAATTCCCCTTTCCAATACAAGGTTTGCCACACTTCCCGTTCCTGTATAATAATAGCTCCCGCTAATCCCGCTTCCCTTCGTCACACTGTAACTCTCACGCCATACTCCGTAGCTGTAGCCCGTAAGGCTCTCTCCCATACTGCCGTTTACTGCATATTCCGCAAGTACCTGGGCATTGGGGAAACCGGTGTCATTGACATAGCTTACCTGCCTGTAGGCTTGGGCGCTGAGACCGGCTTGGTTCTTATCCCCAAAAATACCCTCTATCAGTTCAAAGGGGCTTCCCGCTTCTTCTATCGTCTGTACATTTGCGCCAAAATCCGTTTCCCACAGCCTGCTTTCCCACAAAACGGTTACATCATCCCCAAAGCCCATCCGTTCATGGAGCCATGCCTTAAAAGGCGTCGGCGCTGGCAGAAAAATATCCGCCGCCTGGCAAAGCACGCCATACCAAAATGAAAGTCCTGCATTTTCACAGTCTTCCATCCGCCCGTCGGCTAAACCGTTTTCTTTCCCGCTTCCCGCAGAGTTTTCTTTGCCATTTCCTTTATTATCTGCCTCTGAAAGGTTTCCTGCCGTATTTCCTTCCTCAGGGTTCCTTTGCACATAATCGTCATCCTGCCGTATCCCGTTTTCTTCCCTCGGGGCTTCATCATCTCCCTCCCCTGTCCGGTTTCCGTTCTCATCTTCCTTCTCGTCTTCCGGCTTTGGCACAAGCTTCCTGTCTGCGGAAAGCTCCGGCATATATTCCATGGTAAAAACTCTGTTGTCATTTCCGTCATAAAGTGCAGCCAAAAGCAGGTTATCCTTATCCGTAACCGCTGTCAGACGCCCGCATGCATCATATAAATAATGTCTTTCCTCACTTCCTTCCTCTTCTACCAGATTCCCGGCTTTATCGTAAGTATAAAACGTTTCCCCTTTCATGTTATCTGAAAGCTTTACAAGTCTTCCCGCTTCATCATAGGTATAGCTTACCGTCAGCTTTTCCCCGTCAGCCACCGTCTCCATTTGCAGTCTGTTACCCGCCGGGTCATACAGATAGGTGGTGGTAACAGAAGCTTGTCCCGCCTGCTTTTCTATACTTTTTATAAGCTGGGACTTACCGTCATAGGTATAGCAGCTTTCCTTTTCCACATAAGAGCTTCCATCATAAAGACGGATTTTCTCCCGGATGATGTTTCCCCTGCCGTCATAAGCATAGCCATAGAGAGAAATGATTTTTCCCTCATGGATGTTCACAAGTCCTGTCACATGCCCTGTTTCATCATAAGTAACCCGGGTTTCCCCATCCTCTCTTTTGGCTTTGGTCAAGTTTCCGTCAGCATCATAAGTATAGGATATCGTTTTCCCATTGAGGTCTGTAACGCCGGTCATTCGGTCTAAGGCATCATAAGTATAAGATACCTTTCTCCCATCAGGATAGTCAACCTCCGTCACATTTCCAAATACATCATATTGGTAGGAAATCTCTCTGCCGTTTCCATCCCTTGCCTTGATTAACCGTCCTGCTTCATCATAGGTATAAAGACTCTCTCCCGTCACATCATCCATGAGCGTCAGCCTCCCCATGGAATCATATCCATAAGAAGCTGTGGACAAAGCTTCTCCTGTATCCTTTGATACCAGACGGTTTAAAGCATCGTAATCATAAGCTGTAGTATTTCCGTTTTCATCTTTGGCTTCTGACAGATTTCCCGCTTTATCATAGGCATAGAAAGCCTGATTCTCCAAAGGGTCCGTAATCTTTATCAGATTTCCGGCTGCATCATAGTCATAGGAGGTGGTGTTTCCGTTGCCGTCCGTTACCTCCGAGAGCTGCCCGCTCTGATGGTAGCTGTAGCTTACCAGGGAGTCTTCTCCTTCTATACTGATAAGCCTGTCCATAACGTCGTAAGTATAGGTATAGGCTTCTTCCCCCGCTATATCCTCATAATGCAGTCTGCCTTTAGCGTCATATAGAAAGGAAGTTTGATTCCCTTCCCCGTCGGTTATGGTCTTAATATTGGAAAGAGCATCATAGGTAAAAGCAGTTTCCATTCCTCCCGGGGATGTAAATTCCGCCAGCCGACCCATAGAATCATAGGTATAGACGCTTTTTCCTCCCAGAGCGTTTGTAACGCTTGTCAGATTGCCTGTTTTATCATAGGTATAGGCATTTACACGGGCTTCTGCATGTACTCCCAATGCCCGGTCATATGCTGTTTCTTTTAAAAGCTGCCCTCTTGTGTCATAAATATAGTCTGTCTGTAGTCCCGAAGGCGAAGTAATTCCTGCAAGCCTTCCGTTTTCATCATACTGATATTGATAACGGGCTTCGTCCCCATAAAGAACAGAGGTTACATTTCCATTACCGTCATAGGTATAGACCGTTTTCCCGCCTAAAGCATCTACGATTTCCGTAAGACGGTTTAAGCAGTCGTATTCATAACAGGTTTTTCCGTTAGCATCCACTAACGAAACCAGACTGCCGTTTTCATCATAGGAGAGCTTCGCTTCTATTCCCGTAGGACCTGTAAGCTTTGTCAGATTTCCCCTAAGGTCATATTCAAACAGATAATTTCCGCCGCCGGGAATGGTTTCCGATACCATGCGCCCTGCATCGTCATAGGCATAAATATTCTCTGAACCGTCAGGCGCAGTTTCCTTTATAAGATTTCCAGCTTTATCATACTCATAAAGGGTCCGGTTTCCAAAGACATCCGTAACAGCCGTAGGACGTCCCATCTTATCATAAGCATATTCCGTAAGACGGGTATCCCCCTCCTTCTTGTATAAAAGATTTCCTGTTTTATCGTAGGCAAAATAGTCTGCACTTTCGTCGGCATAAGTAACAGAAACCTGACGCCCTAACGCATCATAAGCATAGACAGTTTTATTCCCCCTCCCGTCGGTCACACCTGTCAGGTTTCCCGTTCTGCTGTATTCCATGGAAACCACGTCTCCAAGAAAATCCGTTACCCGCAAAAGATTCCCCGTCCCGTCATAGGTATATAAAATTTCCTCCCGGTCTGATGTGATTTCCTTTACAAGCCTCCCGGCTTTATCATAGGCATAGGCTGTTTTAATTCCCATAGGATCCGTAACGGAAATGACGCTTCCTCTTTTGTCATATTCTATGAACGCAGTATTCCCGTCCGCATCCTTTGCAGCAGTCATTTGATTCCCACTGTCATAAGTATACTCTGTTTTATTGCCTTTTGCATCTGTTTCATAAATAAGATTTCCATAGATATCATATCCATACAGACTTTTATTTCCCTCTTCATCGGTATAAGCCGTCAGATTTCCCGAAATATCATAATCATAAAGGCGTACCCCGCCCAAAGAGTCCGTTTCCTTTATCAATCTGTCAAAGCTGTCGTATTCGCAGGCTGTTTCCTGCAAAAGAGGATTTATTACCAGAATACACCTTCCGTTTTTATCATATTCGTAAGAAACAATCCCGCCCTCTGCATCTTCTATGCTGAGCAGATTTCCGCAGGCGTCATAAGCATAAACCGTTCTTCCTCCCAATGCGTCTGTGACAGCTGTAATCTGTCCGACCTCATTCCAATCATAAACCGTCCTATTTCCCAGAGCATCCACCAGAGCTGTTAAATTTCCCCGTTTGTCGTATTCATAGGTTGTGGCATAACCCTCCTCATCCGAAAAAGCCGTAACCCTGCCTGCCCTGTCATAAACATAGCTTTGTCCTCCGGCAGCCGTTTCTATCCCGGTAAGGCGGTTTCCCTTATCATAGGTATAGGAGGTTATATTGCCTTCCCCGTCAGTTATTGAAATCCGATTATTATTTCTGTCATAGGAATAACAGGTTTTTCCGCCTTCAGGGTCAATAATTTCCGTAAGGTTCCCCACCCTGTCATAAGCATACTCCCAGACAGCTCCCGCAGGAGTAATTTCTTTTATCAGCCGGTTATGTTCATCATAAATACACCGGGTTATCCTTTCACTCTTTTCTTCTGGAGATGCATTATCGCTCCCCATCTCCCTTATGAGAATGCAGTTTCCATTCTTATCATACTCCTGCTCCCTTATCAGCCCTCCTGCATAGGTCGTTCTGACAAGCTGTCCTTTTTTGTCATATTCGTAAGCTTCAACTAACTGTCCTCCACGGCTGACGCCCGTCAAATCTCCGGAAAGATTATAGGAATAAACTGTCTCTATTCCCTCATAATCCCCAACGCTCAAGGGCTGTCCTGTATAGAGGTCATAGGTTATGGAAGTTTCGCTGCCTGAGGGGTTGGTCATTTTAACCAGGCGGTCACTTCCATCGTATTCATAGGTGCAGCTGTTTCCTCCTGCATCCACAGCCTTTACAGGACGGTTCATGGAATCAAAAGAAACCTGCCTTACATTTCCGTATGGGTCTTTTTCCGAAGTCCTGTTGCCGTTTTTGTCATAGGTATATTCATAACGGTTTCCCATACCGTCTGTTACAGACGTAATATTTCCCGCCTTGTCATAGGTGTAAATACTCTTTTCCCCCATAGGTCCCGTCGCAGAGAGAACAAGCCCGGTTTTTCCGTAGGCAATAGAGGTTCTGCCGCCCTCCGGCAAGGTTACGGATGTATTTCTTCCCAAAGAATCATAAGTATATAAGGTAGTATTTCCGTTTCCGTCCATAACCTTTACGGGCTGCCCCATGATATTATAGACATAGGACGCCGTTGTTACGCCATTTAAAGCAGCTTTTGTCAGATAGTTTCCTGTATAACTATAGGCAATACGGTTTCCGTTCCCATCGGTTTCTCCCTTTAACCGGTTTCTGTTATCATAAGAAAAGCTTCTTTCCGTCCCATCCGCTTCCGTTATTTTAATCAAATTTCCCACCGCATCATATTGTGCTGTTACGGTATTTCCCATAGCGTCCGTCGTAGAAATCAGATTCCCGTTTTCATCATATATAAATGATGTGCTGATATTTCCCCGGGTCTTTCTTGTAATATTTCCATCTGCATCATAAACAAAGGAGGTTGTTACACCTGTTCTGTCAACGGTTTGGGTCATTCTGCCTCTTTTGTATTCTTTTGTTTCCTGCGTCCCATCGGGATAAATAATCCTGGTCGTACGGTAAGCTTCGTCATATTCATAAACCGTCAGATTTCCCGCCGCATCCTTCGCCGTGGTCTTCCCCTGCCCATAGCTTAAAGTAATGATTCCACCCAGTCTGTCCGTCTGACGAATAACACGATTCTCATTATCATAAGTATTCTGCACTACCCTGTTTCCGTTTTCATCATACCACGCATTTAAACGGTGTTTACCGTCATAAGAAAAGATTTTGCTGTCTCCCTTAGGGTTTTTAACCTCTGAAAGATTCTGCCTATCATCATAGTAGTATTCATAAATTCCGCCGTCCGGCATGGTTATGGAGGTAATGCAGCCGTTATCATTTATGGTAATTCCCATGGTAACGCCTTCTCTGGAAATACCTGTAAGCCGTCCCTCACTGTCCCGATGGAAAATACGCGTTTCCCCGTTTTTTCCTTTTATTTGAAGCAGATTTCCTTTTGTATCAAAGGTATGAATACTGCAATCCTCTTCTTTTATCTCATATTTGTATATGTCATAGGTTTCTTCCCCTGCCGAGAAGATGCCCTGCGCTTCTCCCGTTTTAATTCTTTTCAGGGTAATCTGAATGCCCTCAGGGCTTTTATAACCACCATTTCCATCGGAAATAAAATAAAGACTGCTTCCGTCCGGACGGTTATAAACAAGGGTTCCATCAGACAAAGCTCCAATACTTTCATCAAACATGGAAGTAAAACCCCGACCGAAGCTTCCCAGCCTTCCCGCATTCATTCCATTGTAATATCTCTGCATGGCAAAAATACCCAGACTGTCACTATAGGAAAAATCCTCCTGGGCTAAAAAGAAATTACCTGTGTTTAGATTAACCGGCTCGAACCCAAATTCGCAATGTAATCCCCTTCCTAAAAGGGCAGTGTCTATCCGGCTTTTTTCGTCGTCGGTCAGTTCTCCCGGCTGATAAGGCGTATTCTGGTTTTTCTGCGGATTTCTGATAAAGATAGTGTTATTCTCAACCATCAACGTATCCGCCGCTTTGTTGTCAAACATCAAGGTAGAAAGGGGAACCCCATAATAGTCCGCTATTTTGGAGAGGCTGTCATATCTGACAGCCCGGTAAACCAAAAACTCGTCGCTTTTTACCGGAATGCCATGTTTATCCTCCTTTGCAGTCTGCGCGCTTATGGAATACAGGGTATCGTAGTCAAATTCCGTAAAAGGATATGCACTCTGCCAGTTAGACTGCACATCCTTATAACGCAAAATCCCCTGGGGAAAAGCCTCTTCAAAAGAACTGCTGTCGGGATAAACCTTTGCATTGTCTGTTATATGAATCCCTCTATAGTTCTTGGAATCATCTGACAGGGAATAGTAAACAAAGGCGTAAGGCGTTGCTAACCCATCTGCAAAGACGCCATAGCACTGCATTTTCCCATCTGTAGAAGTAAGTGTCATAGGACGCAGATTAACGGTGGTATCATCCGGACTGTAATCCATCGGCACATCCCCTGCCGGCTGCCAGGTAATGGAAATAGTAGGGGTAAGGGACGCATCCGGATAATTTTCCGTAGCAAATATTGCCCCTGCCCTTGTCTCATCAAAAGAGAGCAGCAAAAGACCGTGACTTTCATAGCTGCTATGAATCCAGCCGTTTACCGAATCCCTGATATCATAGCTTTTCCATCCCATTCCTGCCGGTCTGATGCAGTCCTCTCCGGCAATGAACCGGTCCAGATTTACCGAATTTTCCCATGTAATATTCCCATAAGAAAGCGGCTGACGCAGCCGGTAGCAGCCAATATCAAAGCCTGCATTTTCATTTAGCTGGTAAATATTAAGATCTGCCGAAATCACATCCACATCCCCAAAGCCTGCCAGAATGTCCTGATAACGAAAGGTAGTAATTACATAGCTTCTGGATCTTCCGATTCCCTCAAAATAACCTGTAAAACTACAAATTTCTTCTGGCAGATAACCGCCTAAATTCGCTATGGTAAAATTATCGATTTCATTTTGCAGAACTGTAGTATTAGGGTCTATTTTTATAGGATATATCCTTTCTTCATCCTGTATCCAACTTTTATCGGGCAAAAAAGTCAGAATGTATTCTTCTTCCCTTTCCGTAAGCTCCACCATTATATCATCAGAAGCTTCTCCTATGGCATCTTCCATACGGGGTGCGCTGATTATAATGGCAGGCAGGCTATTTCCGCTGACCTCTCCTGCCGCTTCATAAATATAGACACAATTATTCTTTAGGAACGCCCTTATGCCGTCCTTTTTCAGCGCATAGACAAACTCCGTCTTTTCCTGGGGCGCCAGAAGAATGATATCCTGTTTGACGCCGTTAGGCTGTACCGTATACTGGATATCAACATTCTCATATACCTTGTTATAGCGAATGGCATTTTCCGATACTGCCGCCTTTGTATAATCCCCATCTGACGGCGTAAGCACTGCTTTTACACCGTTTCCGCTGACGGTAACAGTTCTCCCTTCCTTCTCCCCCGCCGGAAATACAACGTCAATTCCGCTTTCTCTATTGGTATAGGCATTGCTTTCTGTCCCATTGCCCGATACCAGAGTATTATCAATAGGCTTTTCCTGTCCACCCTCCACATAAGTGTTCGCATAGGCAGTAAAAATCGTCCGATAGGTTTTGTCAGGCAAAAGATAAGTTTTATAATTTCTTCCTGTTTCAACAGGATTTCCATATAAAGCTTCCGGGTTCTCCATCGGCTCCCATTCCGGCATCCGCAGACTTCCCGACTGCACTGATTCTATTTCCTGCCACGTGTCTATGGAAGCTCCCTGCTCGTCCTGCCCTTCTGATTTATTTTCCGAAAGCGTCCTTCCTTCTTCTATCCTGAAAATGCTTTCTTCCCACTGTTTTCTTTCAGCTTCTTCCTTTTCCTGCTCTCTCTGTCGTAAAGCCTTTTGATACAGATCCGGCAGATTTTCTGCATAAGCAGGTATCTCCCGGGTAAAAAAAAGAAGGAATACCAGAAAAATGCTGGCAGCCCTCATAAATCTTTTGTACCCTTTTATCGGAAAATTTTTCCTTCTCCTGTTAATTCCTGTTTTCTTTTTTCCCTGAACCATCATTTGTATTTTCCCCGTTTCTCATATGTAAAAGAGTGCGGAATGTGTCCGCCGGGTTTTATTATAACCTATATGAAAAATACATGATTACCGTATATGGTAAGTCCAGGTATATTTAATACTTTTTTTAGAATCTACTTAGAAGCAGTCATTTTCTCCGCCATATCCCCTATATAAATAGAAAAATCCCCTTCTTCTATCTGAAATGCGCAGGGTTTACGATCTCCCATCCCTCCCAACACATATCTGTTTCCGTCTTTAAGCCAGATTCTCTCCGTATATCTTACCCTGTCATTATCCGTGACAAACTCCCAGACAGCAGGAGTTTCCATTTCCTTTTCGGAAAGCTCCTCTGCAAAAAGGAAAAAATTCGTTTCTCCCCCGCTGACTATCTCTATCTGCTCCCCCTCTACAAAAAGGCAGATATCCTCTCCCGCCGTAAGCGTCTTTTCCGTCACTTCCCCATTGACGTCTTCCCTGCAATAACTTTCAAAAAACAGATGAAATCCGTCCTCCTCAAGATGATCCCATTTTGCATAGCGGACAATCCGGTCCCCATACTGGAAGCTTTCCCTCAGGGTTTCCGACATCATGTAATCATAAATTCCTCCCAGCCTTTCTGACGCCTCCGCCTTATCCTTCATATGCTTTAACTCCAAAACCTTAAGCCCCGGCAGCGCTTTGCTCCCATATCCTTCCCGGTTAAGCTTCTCCCCGCCCTTATAGGTAATATACATTTTTACTTCATAATCTTCATCTCTAAAAAGCGCTTCTAAATCCTCCTCTGATGCCGTAAAGGCTGCCGGAAGCACATTGGTAAGCCCTATTTTTTCGCCCTCAAACACGTTCTCTTCGTCCGCCAGAAGCGCCGGAACATAGAGATTTAACAGGAAATTATTTTCCACAATCTCATCACAGGATATGCTTAAGAAATCCAGCGCATATTCTGTTCCTTTTTCTTTTAACTCTTCCCATTTAAGGGAGGTATAAACCTCTTCCGTCCTGGTATTGACCACAAAGGAATAGCCTGCTCCCTGATAGGTAAAGTTCCCATCCACAAAATCAGTCAGATGATAGCCGGTCCGGTGCGGCGCCTCTTCCTTATGGACCGATACGGCTTCTATCTCCCCATCCCCCAATTCCTCTTCCAGATACCGGTCAAAAATTTCTACAGCCGCTTTTTCCTGTTCTTCTGCCTCTTCCTCTGTAAATTCATCAGGAATACAGCCGGTCAAGGCAAGACACAGCAAAAGCGTACAAAACAGTCCGCTCCTCCATTTACGCATATCCTTTCCCATATCCTTTCCCATATCCCCTACTCCTCTCTTACCGCAAACCGGTTTCTTCCTTCAAACTTAAAAAATCCTTTGTATGTAATACATTTCTCCCTTCCCAAAGGTTGCATCTAATCTATCGTTTCCATAAACCTCCCGATTTCCACCCACGCTTTCCTGGATTCCGGCAAAAGCTTTGCCGCCATCTGGAAAATATGGAACATTCCTTCATAAACGCTGAGACGCACCCGGCATCCCTGCTCCTTTGCCTTTGCCGCCACGCTTACGGAATCAGAAAGCAGCATCTCATAGCTTCCCACCTGTATTAACATAGGCGGAAAGCCCCTGAAATCCCCAAAAAGAGGGGAAATATAATAATTCATCGGGTCATTGTCCCCCAGGTAATCTTTATTATAAATAAGGGTATCTCTGCTGTTTCCAAACAAAGGGTCTTTTTCATAATTGGTATCATAGCTTTCCCCGCCGGCAGTTAAATCCGTCCACGGGGACATGGCAACCAGTCCGCAGGGCAGCTGCATCCCCTTATCCTTTAAATAATGGCACAACGCCATGGCAAGCCCGCCCCCGGCGGAATCTCCTGCCACAATAATCTGCTCCGAGGAAAAGCCCTGTTCCAAAAGCCAGCAGTATGCACTAAAAGCATCCTCCAGCGCCGCAGGGTAGGGATTCTCCGGCGCCACCCTGTAATCAATGGTCAGCACGCTCATCCCCTTGCTTACCTCACTGTACAGCCCCGCAAAGGTCCGGTAACCGTTCCGCATAGGCGCTACATACCCGCCTCCGTGAAGCTGCAAAATAATTTTATTACCGTTCCTGTTTTCCTCTTCCCTTTGGGAAAGCAGCTCCATGGTAAAATGTTCCATTTCAATTTTTTCAATCATAAAACATTCCGGACATTTCCATTCCGGCTCCACCTCGCTGATTCGTTTCCGAAACTCCCCGTTCCTTATTTTCTCCCCCAAAAGATGCTCCCTGGAAACGCGGGCAATCAAATCCCTTATCATCCGCCCTCTGATACTGGCTTCACTTTCTATTGTTTCATTTTTCTTTTTCATTTCAAGATACGACTCCTTTATGATTTCCTGTTCCTTTTATCCACCGGCTATTTTACATGAAATCTCCGTTTTAATTCCACTCTCGCCCGCCGGTCTCCTATGATAAAGGTGCCCAAAAACAAAAAGACGGAACAGCCCAGGGCTATAAATGTCAGCCCCGGTTTTGTTACAATCCCTGACAGATATAACGCCAAAGGAACCAGACTGCATATTATCATGAAAAGCTGCCATACCAGATAACTCTGCCAACCCTTTATATTCACAATCATCAAAACAATAATTGCTGCGTCTACCAAAAGAATCCCCGCCGGCAGGGCATAATTGACGGACCAGCCGTTATATCCGGTCACAAAATCAATAATAATTACCATGGAAACCGCAATCAACATCAACACAATGACCTTTGCTTTATATCCGCTTTTCCCGATAATGGCAAAACGGAGCACAAGATATACGTATAACAGGGAAAGCCCCGTAATAATGCACCACCATATCTGAGATTCCAGTTTTATATTCAGATAAACTAAAATAACTTCTGCCAGAATGGCGCAAAACAGATAAATTTTGCTTATAAAAGACATTTTCCGGCTTTTTACCCTGACATCCGGATACATATTTTCCACTTCCACCGTTTTTTCCAGAACCGAATCACACAAAGGACAGCGCTCGGTTTCATCCAGTATTTCCACCCGGCATCTGATACATTTACTCATAATTTACCCCGTTACTTTCTATCTCTATTTCCAGACCGTCCTCCGCCAGCTTACGGAAAAATCCCCGCTGTACGGATACATCCGCCAGGTCATAGCTGAAGCTGAACACCAGCGTATTTTCATAGGAACAAATCGTTCCCTTTATATGCTGTCCCTTCGACATGGCAAGAAACGCATGAAACATTTCAATATATGGTGCATAATCTTCCGACACGGTTATATTGCCAATATTGGTTACCGTTGCTGTATTCGCCAGGGCAGAGGTTTTATAAATCTGCCTCATGGCGATGTTTTTAATAAAAAGCGGCGTCGCGCGGGCTGCCAGCAGCTTTTCATTGGAAACATTATAGGAAAACAGCTCCTCCAGATGCTCCCTGTTTATCTGGCTTCTAAGGCTTTCCTTTGTGATTTCCAGCACTTCTTCAAAGGAATGTCCTTCTTTTATAGGATAAAATTCCGCCGATACCATAACAAAAAAATTCTTGGTAGTAATGGATTGATAAAACGGACGGAGATTAACAGGCACCGCCACCCTCACAGGTCGTTTGGATGGCATACCGTGAAGACATTCCTTATAAACGCTATAGATATAAACGGCTACCAGATACTCATTGATGCTGACGCCATATTTTCTACAAACCTCCTTTAGCCCGGGAATCTGCATATATCCATGCATTACGCCGAATTCTCCCTGCTCCAGCCTGTCCCCTTTTATAAGATAGGCTTTCTCGGAACGGTAACCCTTCTTTGCCTTTTTCCTGTAGTTTTTCAAAAAACTGTCTTCTCTGTTTAGGGAAGTATGGCTGCTAAAGGAATCCCCCAGCTTTTCCCGCAGCTGGGGATGGGCAAGCCTCAGATACTGGTAGGTCAGTTCTTTTAAAAAATTGATGCCCCCCATACCGTCCGCCAAAACATGGAATACCTCCAGATTAATCCTATACTTATAATAGGTTACCCGGAACAGATAGCTCCGGTTCTGTCCGATAAAACGACAGGGAAAGGTATTTTCCTCACAAACTTTCGGAGCAGGCTTTCCGTTTTCTTCCAGATAGTACCAGAACGCCCCTGTCCTTAAGCGCAGGTTAAACCCATCAAATCTGGGCAGAATTTTATCAAGTGCCTGCTGCAAAAGCTTCGGATCTATTAATTCCTTTAAGGTTACGCTGATACGGTACACATTGCTCATGCTTTCTCCTGCAATTACAGGAAAAAGATGCGCCGTATTATCCAGCCTTTCCCAACGCAAGTCTCTGTAGGATTTCTTTTCTTTTTTCTTCCCGCCCCGTTTTCCTGTCTCCACCACAGGAGCTTCTTCAGATTTTCTTTTCATCACATTTATTTCTCCGCATTTTATCCGGTCTTTATCTGATCCTGATTATTTAATCAGAAATTAAATAGGAAATTCCCTGTTCTATTGCTTCTGCATCCAGCATACCTTTCCCGGCTGCAACAATCGTACCTTTTTCATCAATAAAGTATGTGGCGGGCAGGGCGCTTACATAAAAAGCATAGGCGCCTTCCTGATGCACATCATAGTAAACCGGAAAGGTAAACCCCTGCTCTTCTATAAATTCTCCTGCTTTTTCCCGTGTTTCCCTGTTGCCGTCGGTCAGATCCACCATCATGAACTGGATTTCTTCCCCATAAGTCTCATATGCCTTTTGGAAATCAGGCATTTCACTCTTGCAGGGCGGACACCAGCTTGCCCAGAAATTCAGGACTACCGGTTTTCCTTCCATGGAGGATAAAGCCACAGCTTTACCGTCAGCATCCTCTACTGTAAAATCCGGGGCTTTGTTTTCATCCTCCGTTTGTTCATCCGCCGCTTCCTCCTGACGGCTTCTATCCCCGTCATTCCCATTTTCTTCTGCACCGAAAACGTCTGTTTCCAGATTCTGCTTAGGCTCATATTTTTTACTTAATTGATTATACAATACCACACTTCCCGCCATCAGTATACAGAAGGCAAAGCATCCAGCTATGATTTTCCAATATTTTTTCAATTTGCTCTCTCCTTTTTAATTGCTTAACAGTCCTAATAACCAATTTAACGCTCCTGTCATCATAAAGACGCCTGTTATGACTAAAAAAATACCGCAGCCCGTATTAATCACCCTGTAATGGGATTTAATAAACTGAAAAGTCTCCTTTAGCCGGTCAATCAAAACCGCACTGATAAGAAACGGGATTCCAAGACCTATGGAAAACAGAATAAGCATTAAAATTCCCTGTAGTACAGAACCCGTTCCGGACGCCATCAAAAGCGCCGAGCCTAAAAAGGTGCCTACGCAGGGCGTCCATCCTACGGAAAATATCATTCCAAACAGAACAGACCCCAAAAATCCGTTACCGCTAACCTGCGCATCCGGCTTCTTCGTAGTATTCAATATGGAAATCCTTAATACTCCCATGAAATTAAGCCCAAAAATAACCACAACCAAACCGCATACAATATTTAAGAGGCTCTGGTATTTTCCCATAAGACCTCCTATCGTTCCCGCAAAGGCTCCCAGACAGACAAAAATTATCGTAAAGCCCAGAACAAATCCCAGTGCGTTTTCTAAAGTCTTTTTTCTGCTATTTTCCCCTCCTGCAAAATAGGATATATATACCGGCAGCATAGGCAATAAGCAGGGGGAAATAAAGGTAATAACGCCTTCCAAAAATAGTATCATATATTGCATTCTTTTTCTTTCTCCTCATTATGTCTTATATGCACATTCATCATACAAAAGAATAGGAAAAGCCTGTTCCCACACAAACATTTATTTTTTCTTATCATAACAAATCCCATTCACTTTTTCATCTATATTATGGCTGAATTTTTCCGACGGCTTCTGCATCAAAAAATTCGACCAGCTCATGGAAGGGCATATGCCTGCGGGCTTTGAAATGCTCATTAATAACTTTTCCGCAGGTATCTATCTTTATTGAATCGGCAAAGGTGTTGTTCTTAAATAACGCCATTAACCATGGAGTCTTTACTCCTATTGCAACGGATCAGGCAAATGAGATGGGAAAATCCATTATGTATATGCTGACCCGAATCTGAATGCCCTTTACAATAGGCTGTGCAAGGAGGAAAAAGATACTCCTGCTTCGTCACAGGCAGACGCTTCAGTATCCCGACGGCGTGGATTTTGGAAAGGCTTTCATAAAAATACGACTGCTGCCAAAGCAGGATATATCAAGGATTTATCCGCTTTGACAGCAGTCTTTTTCGTTATTTTCTTTTATTTATCTAAAAGCCACTGGAGAACATTCTTCTTTTTAATACCGCTATAATCGGAATCTCCAAAAAGTTCATCAAGGGTTAATAGATATTTCGGATAATTATCTCTCACTTTTTTCAACGGAGCAAGTTCACGTTTTAACGTATTTTCATCCAATGCAGTTGCTAAAACCTGATAATAAGAAATTTCATTTCCGTCTACCGCGACAAAATCTATCTCTCCATCGCCAAGCTGACCAACATATACCTCACAGCCGCGCCTTTTCAGTTCAAGAAATACAATATTTTCAAGAATATGACCGATATCACTTTCACTACTCCTTGTAAAACAATTTCTAAGCCCTATATCAACTGCATAATACTTACTGTTGGTCCTTAAAAACATCTTTCCTTTGAGATCATATCGCTGTGCCTCATAAAACATAAGGCTGTCCGTAAGTCCTCTCACATATTTATCTACAGTTTTTGAATCAACACCCTTCCCCTCGGATTTTAATGTATTGGCAATTTTAGTAATAGAAGCAATATTTCCAATATTGTGAAGCAGAAACTTTGTTACATTTTCAAGTACCGTAACATCAGATATTTTAAGCCTTGCAACAATATCCTTCAAAAGGACTGAATTATATATATCACGAAGATAATCCTTTGTTTCCCTTGGTGTACATTTGTATTTTAAAGGATATGGAAAGGAGCCTTGCTGCACATACAGATTAAATTTCTGAACATCAGTCAAGTCCTCCTGTTCGCCAAGTCCGATACAGAATTCCTTAAAAGATAAAGGAAGCATTTTCAATTCAACGTATCTTCCCGAAAGAACAGTCGCAAGCTCCCCTGATAAAAAATACGCATTAGAACCCGTAATATAAACATCGCAATTATTTTTTAAAAAAAGACTATCAACTGTTTTTTCAAAATGATGGACATGTTGAATTTCATCAAGAAAAATGTAATTCATCTTATCGGGAACAAGTCTCTTTTTAATATCTTCATAAAGCAGACGATAATCCGTCAAATGTTCATACTCAATATCTTCAAAATTTAAGCTGATAATCTGCCTCTCCTCTATCCCATCCTTAAGCAGCCATTCTTTGAAAATATCAAAAAGCGTTGATTTCCCACAACGTCGAATTCCTGACACAACCTTTATGATTTGTTTTTCCCGCCAGTTTTTTAACCACTCAACATATTCCGTTCTTTGGATAGTATCACGCATCTCATCAGCCTCCATATTGCTATTATACGCATTATACTCCAAAAAAAGTCGCAATCAATAATTTCGGGTATTTCATTCCGTAAATTTATCGATTTTGATACTTTTTCATTTATCAGCCATAAAGCTGGAATTAACCGCCCTTTGTGAGCTGCTCCCACGGATAAGTTGCACACAAGTAAATTGCTCACGGTTGTGAATGGGTAACTGGCAACGAACAGCCATGCCATTCATAAGCTGCCGATGCTGGGCTTTTCCTTAGTTCTATATTTTGGCGGCAGCTTATTTCATGTCGGGCTGCGCCCAGGGATTTGGGGAGTCCTTTGATTTTCTTTTGTTCTTCTTCCGACAGGGTGTACAGGTTAAAATCATAAGGTCCCCAGCCGTTCTTAGCAGGGTCAATCTGATTCTCTATGCCGTCTAAGCCTGCCATTAAAATCGCCGCATAGGCATAATAGGGATTTGCCGTGGCGTCGGGATTACGCAGTTCAAAACGCTTGGTTTCCGGCGATTTGGCATATGCGGGAATCCTGATAACGGCGCTGCGGTTAGAGGTGGCATAGCCAATGGTAACAGGCGCTTCATATCCCGGCACCAGCCGCTTAAAGGAATTGGTGGACGGATTGGTAAAGGCACATAAGGACGCAATATGCTTTAAAAGACCGCCGATAAAATAATGCGCCGTCTTACTCAGTCCCGAATAACCGTTTTCATCATAAAACAACGGTTTCCCATCCTTTAAAAGAAGCATATGTACATGCATACCGTTTCCGGCTTCTTTATAAATGGGCTTTGGCAGGAAGGTAGCTGTCTTTCCCTCTTTTGCCGCCATATTTTTGATAATATATTTGATAATCATGGTGTTATCCGCCATGGCAGGCATGTCCGCCAGCTCTACCTCTATTTCCATCTGACCGGGTCCGCCTACCTCGTGGTGGTGGTATTTTACCTGAATACCCCAGTCCTCCATCATCATACACATACGGCTTCTCAAATCATATCCCACGTCCTGGGGCGTAGCCACATGATAACCGCCCTTATATGGCACCTCGTAACCATTATTACCTGGCGCATCCAGGCTGCTGTTCCAGTCCGCCTGCCTGGTGTCAATGCGGTATCCGCACTGCTGCGGGCTAACCTCATAACGGGCTCTGTCAAAAAGATAAAACTCAAACTCCGGTCCTATAACCATCCTGTCTGCAATTCCGCTTTCCTTCATATACTCAACCGCACGCAGACTGACGTTTTTAGGATACTGGTCAAAGGGCTTATTTTCTCCTTTTCCGATAGTGCACACATTCCCGCACATAGTCAGCGTAGGCACTGTGGCAAACGGATCCACATAAGCGGTATCCGGGTCCGGCAAAAACACCATATCACTCTTTTCAATAGGCGCATATCCGTAATTTGAACCGTCAAATCCGATACCATAGGTAAAAGTATTCTCCCCGAAACGCTCCACCGGAATGGTAATGTGTCTCCACCGTCCGTCGATATCCGTCATTTTGAAATCAATCATGCGGATTTCCTTTTCCTCGCACAGCTTTTTAATTTCCTCCATTTTACTCATAATTTTTCTTACCCCTTTCCCTTAGCTTATAGTTTTCCTTCCCCGCAGCCCTTCCACGACTACAGGTATTTTGATTATAACATAAAGGAGCAGGACAAGTGAACATTTGTATTCATTTGCTCTTCCGCACCCGCCACCCACAAAAGTCAATACCCCCTCCGCAAGTACCCATTTGGCTCGTTACTCGCGGGAATAAAAAATGCCTGCTTCACATTTTCACATAAAACAAGCATTTTCCTCTTATCTTTTTCAATGAAAAACTTTCATCCATTACAAGAAGCGTTCTATCCTAATACCTCCCCACAGACCCAAACAACTCCATCTTCTTCATGGTCTCTACCTTTACAGCCTCCATCTCGTAGGGAATCATTTCCGTCATGCCCTTCCCCACATTTTTGCAGTTATCCACAACCGCCTTTACCGCCGCAACATTAATATCCGTAAAAATATTAACCTTGCTGATGCCAATACTGATTGCCCGCTTAAAGTCGTCATCGCTAAGCCCCGAACCGCCGTGAAGCACTAGGGGCGTGGAAATGGTATTGGCAATGGTGTCGATTCTTTCAAAATCCAGCTTGGGCGGCAGTTTATAAGCGCCATGGGCATTTCCCACCGCTATGGCAAGGGCGTCCACGCCCGTGCGCTCTGCATAATCCTTTGCCTGCTCCGGCTGGGTATAATAAATGGACGGGTCTGTTCCTTTTCCTCCTTCAGAAGAAGCTTCTTCTGTCGAATCGGGATTATCCCCCACATGCCCCAGCTCTCCTTCGATGGTGGCTCCGTGGGAATGGGCAATGTCAGCCATTTCCTTTACCTTTTTGATATTCTCCTCATAGGAATCCGTGGAACAGTCATACATGATAGAGGTAAATCCCAGCTTCAAAGCTTCCATGCACTTCTCATAGGTCAGACCATGGTCATAATGAATAACAACCGGCACCTTCGCCCTTTTTGCCATGGGAATCAGAAAATAGGATAAATCCTCTAAGGGACCGTAAGGAAGCAGTACCTCCGCCGTTCCCATAATAACGGGCGAACCGGTCTCCTCCGCCGCAGAAATAATCCCTCTTGCCATCTCCAGATTGACCGCATTAAATAATCCTACCGCATACTTATCCTTCCTTGCAGGTATTAATACATCGTTCAAATTTGCCAACATATCCTTCTCCTCTTTTCTCCCATTCACTATTTTTCTTTTACTGCTTTGCCCAGCCCCTGTCAATTCTTTCAGCCAGCTTATCAAAAGGCTTTAACCCGCTCAAGGCGTCCACTGCCGCCACACAGCTTGCACCGGTAGCAGCCGCTAACTGTAGACACCGTTCAAAGGGATATCCCTCTATCATGGCTGTCAGAAATGCCGCTATGGTCGTATCCCCCGCACCGGTCCCCGAAATAACCGCATCCGGCACATAGCTCTTTTCAAAGCCCTCTTTATCCGCAAAGGTGGAATAATCAAGCCCGCTTTCTTTTTCCAGTTCCTCAAAGGCTTCCCTGCCCCTTGTCTTATAGTAAAAGCCTGCCGCACCGCATTTAATAATTGCCAGCCTACAGCCCATTTGAAGAATCCGCTCAGCCAGGGGCGCGGCATCCTCTTCTATGGAAAGAACCTCCGTCACATCCCTGCCGTCCGCCTTTCTTTGCAACTTCCGGTACTTATCCCTGTCCAGCATATAGCATACCTCTTCGACGCTTGGCAGGAAAAAATCCACATAAGGAAGGGTCTTTTCTAAAATTCCCTCCCAGTCTGCACGACCAGCCTCCGATTTTTCATCCACGGCAGCCATGTCCATGGAGGTCATACAGCCCGCCTCCTTCACGGTCTTAAATATCCGCACCAGCTCCGCACCCCCGTCGGCATACATCTGCGCCATAATGGGCGGATAGCCGAAATGAAATAAAGCCGCTTCCTTTATAAGGGATATATCCAAATCCTTCCCCGTGAAGGTATCATTTGCCCCAGGATTATGAAGAAAAATCCTGTCAATTCCGGGAATCGCCAGCACCGCCGAATAAGATGTGGAGGATTCCTTATCCACAATCATCCCATCCGCCGCCCCATATTTATCCAGAAGGTTCAGAATCATCCGTCCAAATTCATCATCCCCTACCTTGCCCATCAGGGAAACATCCGCTCCTAAAATTTTCATGGCAAGACCGGTATTGGCAACGCTGCCTCCGGTATGAATGTCCGCCGCCCCTACATGAATCAGCCTGCCCGGCACCAGCAAATCGTTTATATTTTCACATTTTCCGCCTGGAAAAAGGGGGGTAATATCAATGCAGATATGACCTGCCGCAATGATTTTCTTTTGATTCATACATCCGCCTCCTGTTCTCAAACCGGTCCGCCATATATGATAAGCAGTAAGTTAGCCATAGCTTACTCAACGCCCATAAGCAGATTCATCACATACATTTCCAGCCCTTCAAAATCCCTGTTCTCCACACACTTTTTCTGGAAATCATAATCGAATTTATCCACCTTTGCCTCTAATGCCTTAAAAATCTTCAAGCTGTTTTCCAAATGCTTATAGCTGTCCTCATCGGTAGTGGTACGCATAGCCTTTACATCCAGTCCCACATATTCCCCGTGTGATCCGTAGCCGTTTTCCTTCAACACCTTTACCTGATTAAAAGCAGCCCTTAAATTTTCCACGCCAAAGGTCTTATCCTGATCATACTTAATGCCGTTCTGATCATTTAAATGAACGGTCATCAGCTTACCCATGGCAAGGGCAAAGCCGATTTCATGAGCCGGATCCAGTCCGGCAAGAATGGCGTGGGCGCTCTCTAAGTTGCCTCCTACCCTTGCAGGGTCTGTGGTTGCAGCAGAAATCGCCATAACATGACCCATGGTGCCGCAGATGCTTCTGTCAATAGGCTCGTTGGGCTTAGGCTCAATACACACACGGATTTTGGAATCATAAGCGAGCATTTTGTTGATAGCTTCAATTAACATCTTAGTCGCCCACACGGGAGATTTGCTCTCAGCACAGAGAGTTCCTTCCCTTGCCAGCCATAATACAATCATATCGCAGCCCAATTCATTGGCTATGTCAATAGAACGGTAGGCGCGCCACATAGCATGCTCCCTGTCCTTTTCCGAGGTGCTCATAAAACCGCCGTCTATGGTATGAGGGTCCATCCAAAGCCTGGGCGCCACAAATTCCGCTTTCAGATTGTACTTATCTAAAAGCTTTTTCACTTCCCTTGCCTTTTCCTTGATTTCCTCTTCCGTATAATCATTGATGTTGGGAACTGCATCGTCATCATGGAACTGAATCGCTGAAAATCCCAGTTCCGCAAAACGTTTGATTTTTTCCTCAAATGCAATTTCGTCCCTTGTGGCAGGTCCGTAAGAATCCGCTCCCGAATGGACATTCCAGGGACCTACTGAAAATTTAAATTCTGACATGGCAATCTCTCCTTTTCGCTTCATTTTTTATTTTCGTTTTCCCGCACCGGAAGGCATACTATTTTGCTGTCCGTTTTTGCAGGTGTTTCTTTCCCCTTATGCGCATAAGGATTGTTGATACCTACCAGTATAAATAAGTCCCGTATAAAAAACTCTGCCGGATTTGCTTTTTTCTACAGACTAATTTGCTATTTTTTTATAATGCTTGTGACAATCCAGTCCTCATCCTCCAGATGATAGACATTCCCACAGCCCGGGCAATATTTTTCCTTTGTGGCGTCAAAGCTCATGCCGCAGCCTTTACATTGCAGATGCTTAATGGAAAAATGCATATTGACAGGCTTTGCAATATTCCGCTTTACCTCCACGCAATACTTATTCCGCTTCTGGAAAATCCGCTTTCCGTTATCATACAGATTATCCAGAAAGACATTGACCGTCACAAAACAAAAATTTCCTTCCACACGGAAGCTTTTTAAACCAATCGCTCCGGTATAGAATACGTCCACCACGTCCTCAAAGAGATTCCCTAAAGGTCTTCCTTCATAAACCGGCAGCTCCAACGCATCCTCCGCAAAGATTACCATTTTCAGCAGGGAAATCACTTTATTGGAAAAATACTCCCAGGAAAATTCCGGGCTGTACTGCTTCATCTGCCGGACAAAACGCAGTCCCGAACCCAGCGTGGGAACAAAACGAGCCGTTCTCCCCGACTCCCAAATGGTCTTTCCC
>N._stephensi_709_foregut__coassemble_22_pt1 | contig 60563 bp, 58 predicted proteins | sample N__stephensi_709_foregut__metabat2_low_PE_012 | metagenome-assembled genome bin N | reverse complement strand
TCAAGATAGAAAATACTTTAAAGATAAGAAACCAGATTTACCACACAAGTTCTTTGATAGGAAAAGAATAGCATATTCTTTAAAAGATGACAGGAAAAATCGGTTATTTCAAATATTTTTCGGATATTTTCAGATGTTTCAGGGAAGCGGCTGTGGTTTTGGATATAATTTAGCCGGGAGTGTCTGTAATCAAGATTTTCTATTGGTAAAAATTCACTTTTAATGTTATAATAAGCAATATATGGCTTTAATCCTGTGAAGTAAATGTTAGCTGTTAAAGAGGCAGATAGTATATGAATAAAAATTTGAAGTTTAAAGGGCGGATTCGTCTATATTTCAGGATGCCCTTATGGTTCGGGCTTTTACTGGCATTGACGAACCTGACAATTTATACCATGGATGTCAGCGCAGGCATTTTATTATCCGGGTTTACTCTGGTATATCTGGTTTGTTTTCTGATTCTGGAACGTGTGAACCGGACCGTTATCATGAATGAGCTGGTAAGCTTTGCCACGCAGTACGGGCAAATCCAGAAAAAGCTTTTAAAGGATTTGGAGCTTCCCAACGCCTTATTGGATGAAACCGGGCGGGTTATCTGGACTAACCGGGCTTTTCAGCAGATTGCAGGACGCGATAAAGCGGAGAACAAAAGCATTTTCCATGTGTTTCCTTCTATTTCAAAGGAGCTACTTCCCGGGGAGGGGCAGGAGGAAACGGAACTGGATTTCCAGCAGGAGGACAGGGATTTCCATGCGAAGATGAAAAGGATCCCCCTGGCGGAAATGGTGGAAAACAGCGATATATTTGAAGCGGACGGGATTTATGAAGGGTGTCTCATTGCCATTTATCTTTTTGATGAAACGGCGCTTAAAATGGCGCTTCGTGAAAATGATAACCAGAGTCTGGCGGTGGGGCTGTTATACATTGACAATTATGAAGAAGCCTTAGACAGCGTGGAAGAGGTAAGGCGTTCCCTGTTGACCGCGCTGATAGAGAGAAAAGTCAATAAGTACTTTGCGTCCATAGACGGCATTGTCCGCAAGATGGAAAAGGATAAGTTTTTCTTTATTGTAAGAAAGCAGTCCTTGAAAAGCTTGCAGGATAACCGCTTTGATTTGCTGGAGGACGTTAAAACAGTCAATATCGGAAATGAAATGTCCATTACCCTCAGTATAGGTGTGGGTGTAGGCGGCTTGACCTATGGACAGAATTATGAATATGCCAGGACCTCCATTGACCTTGCCCTTGGGCGCGGCGGGGACCAGGCAGTGGTAAAGACCCAGGAAGGCGTCAGCTACTATGGAGGCAAGAGTCAGAGAGTAGAGAAGAATACCCGCGTAAAGGCGCGTGTAAAAGCCCATGCACTGAAGGAAATCATCAGCTCCAAGGACAGGGTAATCGTCATGGGGCACCGGATGCCGGATGCGGACAGCTTTGGGGCTGCGGTGGGAGTTTACAGGATTGCCAAAGCCTTGGGAAGAAGCGCCTATATTGTGTTAAATGATGTTTCCGCATCCATTAAGCCTATGGTGGAGCATTTTACCAGTCATGAGGATGAAGAGGAGCTGATTCTTTTAAATAACAGCCAGGCGATGGAATATGCGGGGGCGAATACCTGCCTGGTGGTTGTGGATGTGAATAAACCGAGCCTGACGGAGTGTCCGGAGCTTTTGAAGCAGTGCCGTTCCATAGTCGTACTGGACCACCACAGGCAGAGTGAGGAAGTTATCGAGAGCGCGACCCTTTCCTATATTGAGTCTTACGCATCCAGCGCCTGTGAGATGGTTACGGAAATCATACAGTATGTGGAGAGTGGTCTGAAATTAAAGAGCGCCGAGGCGGATTGTCTCTATGGCGGAATTGTGATTGATACCAATAATTTTATCAGCAAGGCAGGCGTCAGGACCTTTGAAGCCGCGGCTTATTTGAGGCGGAACGGAGCGGACGTTACCAGGGTGCGGAAAATGTTCCGGGACGACGTTTACGATTACCGGGCGAAGGCGGATGCGGTCAGCAGGGCTTTTGTTTTCCGGGATGTATTTGCCATATCCGCATGTGAGGCGGGCGAGGCGCATAATCCTACGATTGTGGGGGCACAGGCGGCAAATGAATTGTTGAATATTACAGGAATTATGGCGAGCTTTGTGCTGACGGATTACAACCAGGTAATTTATATCAGCGCACGGAGCATTGATGAAATAAATGTCCAGATTATTATGGAGAAATTGGGCGGCGGCGGTCATTTGAACGTGGCGGCGGCGCAGCTTAAGGATGTGTCCCTTGAGGAAGCTGTGGAGCGGTTGAAGGAGACTCTGGCTACGATGCAGGAGGAAGGAGAAATCTGATTATGAAGGTTATTTTACTGGAAGATGTGAAAGCTTTGGGAAAGAAGGGCGAAGTGGTCAATATCAACGACGGATATGCCAGAAACTTTATTCTGCCCAAGAAACTGGGACTTGAGGCAACGCCTAAAAACCTCAACGATTTGAAGCTGAAAAAAGCAAACGACGATAAGGTGGCGGCGCAGCTGCTGCAGGAAGCAAAGGACTTTGCCGCAGAAATGGAAGAACAGAGCGTTACCGTTAAGATGAAGGCGGGAGAAGGCGGAAAGGCTTTCGGTTCTATTTCGACCAAGGAGATTGCCACAGCCTATAAGGAGCAGTATAAAAAGGAAATCGACAAGAAAAAAATTGTGCTGCCGGAGGCGATTAAGAATTTCGGCGCTTATGAGGTAAAGGTAAAGCTTCATCCCAAGGTAAGCGCAGTATTGAAGGTAAAAGTGGAAGAGGCTTAGGAAAGCGGCGGAAGGTATGACCGGATGCGGCAAAGGATAAAGTGACGGGAAAGAGTTAGGTTTTATGGCGGCAGAAGAGCAGGTAATCAAAAGAATAATGCCCCACAGCGTGGAGGCGGAGCAGTCTGTCATCGGTTCCATGATGATAGACAGGGACGCCATTATCACAGCGTCGGAAATGCTGTTGCCGGATGATTTTTATGGGAAGCAGTTCGGGACGCTTTTTGAGGCGATTGTGGAGCTTCAGGAGAGCGACGGCGTGGTGGACGTTGTAACCCTTCAAGACAAGCTGAATGAAAAGGGCGTCCCCATGGAAATCAATAATATGGAATATCTGGGGAATCTGGTTGCCGCCGTGCCCACATCGGCGAATATAAAGCAGTATTGCCAGATTGTATCGGAAAAGGCGCTGCTTAGGAGATTAATCCGTTTAAACGAGGATATTGCCAATTCCTGCTATGCGGGCAGGGAAGAGACGGATGTGATTCTGGAGGAGACGGAGAAGAAAATCTTTGCCCTGGTGCAGAAGCGCAATTCCAGGGATTATATTCCCATCAGGGATATTGTCATGGAAGCCATGAACAAAATTGAAAAGGCTTCCCAGACCAGCGGGGCTGTTACGGGGATTCCCACGGGCTTTTTGGATTTGGATTACAAGCTTGCCGGTTTACAGCCTTCGGATTTGGTGCTGGTAGCTGCAAGACCTTCCATGGGCAAGACAGCATTTGTGCTGAATATCGCCCAGTATGTGGCGTTTAAGCAGCATATGACAGTTGCCATTTTCAGTCTGGAGATGTCGGAGGTCCAGCTGGTAAACCGTCTGTTTTCCCTGGAATCCAATGTCAATTCAGGAAATATCAGGACCGGTAATCTGTCTGATGATGACTGGGATAAGTTGATTGAGACCGCAGGAGTGGTAGGTAATTCCGATTTAATTATTGACGCTACTCCCGGCATCAGTATTTCAGAGCTGCGCAGTAAGTGCAGAAAATATAAAATGGAAAAGGATTTAAAGCTGGTTATCATCGACTACCTACAGCTGATGAGCGGTAGCGGACGTGCAGCTTCGGAGTCCAGGCAGCAGGAGATTTCCGAGATTTCACGTTCTTTGAAGGCGCTGGCAAGGGAGTTAAACGTGCCTGTCATTGCATTGTCGCAGTTAAGCCGTGCAGTGGAGCAAAGACCGGATAAACGTCCCATGCTTTCGGACTTGAGGGAGTCCGGCGCCATAGAGCAGGATGCGGACGTGGTTATGTTTATCTACAGGGATGATTATTACAATAAGGATACCCAGGAAATGGGCGTTGCGGAAATTAATATTGCAAAGCAGAGGAACGGTCCCATTGGTATGGTAAAGCTGGCATGGCTGCCTGATTATACTAAGTTTGCCAATCTGGAAAGGCAGAGCGGGTATCGTGATGAGAGTTATTAAATCCAGATCGTGAAAAAGAATATAAAGAGTATATGGATAAGTGTGCGGAAACTGCCTGGCAGATGAAGCGCACTTATTTTTTACAAACATATATTATTAATCCTATTGACATAGTAGGAAAATAGAGTTAATATATGTGATAAGTTGGAAAAGTAGAAAGGGCGCTGAAAAGAATGTGCCCGTTTTTTTATAGAAATAATACCGAGCGATAAAAATGGTGGTAAATATGGGAAAATCAGAGTTGGAAACGGCAATTTATGAGCGGTATATTTTGCCCACAAGGAGAAAGAGGACAGGAAAGGTCGGATTGGAATTTGAACTTCCGATTTTAAACAGGAGAAGGGAACCGGTTGATTTTAATGTGGTGCATACAATGACGGATGACTTTATAGAGCGGTTCTCTTTTGAAAAAATCAGCCGGGATGACGATGGCTTTATTTATTCGGCGGTAAATGAAAACACGGGCGACGGATTGTCCTTTGACTGCAGCTACAATACGCTGGAATTTTCCTTTGGAGCGGAGGGGAATATTCATCTGCTGTATGAACGCTTTGCAGAATATTATGCCTATGTGAAAAGAGAACTGGAAAAGGCAGGACATACGTTGACGGGAATGGGAATTAATCCCCATTATGAGATAAACCGGAATGTACCTGTAGTCAGTGAGAGATACAGGATGCTTTTTCATCATCTTTGTTCTTACAGAAATTATGAAAAAGAAATCCTGTTTCATGATTATCCCAATTTCGGACTTTTTTCCTGCGCCAGCCAGATACAACTGGATGTGGAGGAAGAGAACCTGACAGAGACGCTGAATACTTTTACGAGGCTTGAACCCCTCAAAGCGTTGATTTTCGCCAATTCCCCCTGGGGAGAAAAAGGGGAAATCCTTTGCAGCAGGGATAATTTCTGGCGCAACAGTCTTCATGGGCTGAACCGCCATAATGTGGATATGTATGGTCTGGAGCTGGAAACGATTGAAGAAGTGATTCTTTATATAAAAAGCATGAGTCTCTATTGTGTGGAGCGGGAAGGAAAATATATTAATTTCCACCCGCTGCCCTTGCAGGAATATTTTTCGGCAGAAAAGGTAAGGGGAGAATATTTTGACGGGAATTGTTACCGTGAGATATTTGTCTATCCAAAGCTTTCGGATTTGCAGTATCTGCGTTCCTTTAAATTTGAAGATTTAACATTCAGGGGGACGGTGGAGTTTCGGAGCGTCTGTGGGCAGCCTGTAGGGGAAATCATGGCGTCCGGTGCGCTTCATACGGGATGGATGGAAAACCTTCACAAACTGACCGAAAGACTTTATGAAGATGAGACGATTTATCATAAGGGCTACAATGCATCCGAGCTTCGCAGGATGTTTGTAAAAAGGGACTTTCCGGATATTTTTGTGAAAAAAGAAATTTCCGGGCTGTTAATGGAGCTTTTGGATATAGCTGCGGAGGGATTAAAAAAACGCGGGCTTTCGGAGGAGAAATTTTTGCAGCCTTTGTATAGACGGGCGGAATATTTGCTCAGCCCGGCAAGGGAAATGGTACAGGGTATGGAAAAAGGCGTTAGCCTGGAGGATTATATTGAAAAGTACGGGAGTTTATAATGTTACATATTGAAAATGACAGCGTGAAAAAACATATACTGGAAGGAAACTTCGGGCTGGAAAAGGAAAGTCTGAGAGTGTTGGAAAACGGGGCTTTTTCCCATACGCCGCATCCTTTTCCGGAGGATGGGCATATTGTGAAGGATTTTTGTGAAAACCAGACGGAAATCAATACTTCTGTCCATAACAGCCCGGAGGGGGCGCTGGAAGAACTCAAATATCATAATGAGCGCATTTACAAAAAACTCCAAAGCCTGCCTGCAAGGGAATATCTGTGGATGTTTTCTAACCCGCCTTATATAGAAAACGAGAGGGATATACCGGTGGCGGTATTTGGGGGCGCACAGGCTTCCAAAAGCGCATACAGAGATTATCTGTCGGAAAAATACGGAAGATATAAAATGGCGTTTTCCGGTATTCATGTTAATTTTTCCTTTTCCGATGCTTTGCTGCAGGCGGATTATGAGATGGAGAAGAGGTCTGATAATTTCCGGTATTATAAAGACAGGGTGTATTTGGATTTGGCGGAAAAAATGGCTCTTTGTGGCTGGATTCTGGTAGCGGCAACAGCGGCAAGCCCTGTGCTGGACAGCTCTTTTGTGGAAAAGGGCATTTATGACAGGGACGTTTTTAGCGGAATGGCGTCGGTAAGATGCAGCGAGATGGGATATTGGAATGAATTTACCCCAATCTTACATTATGAAAATATTGACGCATATGTAAAGAGTATCAGAAACTATGTGGATAAAGGTCTTTTGAAGGCGCCGTCGGAGCTGTATTATCCGATACGCTTAAAGCCAAGGGGAGAAAACAGTCTGGAAAGGCTGCAGAGTCTGGGAGTAGACCACTTGGAACTGCGCATGTTTGATTTGAATCCTTTGGCGGAGTCCGGGGTGGATGAAAGGGATATTCTATTTGCACAGCTTTTAATGGTATGGCTGGCTTCCACGCCGGAAGGCGGTTTCTCCCAGAAGGACCAGATTCATGCAGTACAGAATTTTAAAAATGCGGCAAGATATGATTTGAAAACGGTAAAGATAATCACTCCGGAAGGGGAAAGCCATTCGGTTGCCCATACTGCATTAACGGTAATTCAGCAAATGCAGGAGTTTTATGGAAAAATGGGACCGGATGTGGGACCGAATATGAAGGCGGCACTGGATTATCAGTATGACAAATTTGTAGATGCAGAAAACCGGTATGCCTGGAAAATCAGAAAGCAGTTTTCAGATGGATTTGTAAAAAAGGCGTTGGCATATGCCAAAGAAAGACAGGAAAAAAAATATGTGTGAATTATTCGGCGTAAGCGCTCCCTGTAAAATTGAATTGAATGATATGCTCCGGGAATTTTTTTCCCATGGAATGGACCATCCCCACGGATGGGGAATGGCGTTTTTCTACGGCGGCGGGGTATCCCTGGAAAAACAGCCGGAAAATTCCTGTAAAAGCAACTACTTAAAGCAGAGACTGCGGGCAAAAATCAGCGAGGATAAAATGATAGCCCATATCCGTCTCGCCACCAGGGGTACCATGGAATATGAAAACACCCATCCCTTTGTGATGCGGGATAATTTTGACAGGACATGGACCCTGGCGCACAATGGGACAATTTTTGAATGTGAGCCTCTTAACCGTTTTGTGCATGTGCAGCAGGGGCAGACGGACAGCGAGAGGATTTTATGCTATATGATAGACAGAGTAAATGCCATGCAGGAGAAGAAAGAGGAAGCCTTGAGCAAAGAGGAACGATGCAGACTTATAGATGAAATTCTTTGTGAGATTACACCGGAAAACAAGGTAAATTGCATCCTTTTTGATGGAGAACTGCTGTATGTGCATACCAATTACCCGGATAGTCTCCATAGCTGCCAGAAAGGGAAAGCGGTTATTATTTCCACCAGACCGTTGGATTATGGTCCGTGGGAAGCGGTTCCCCTCAATACCTTGCAGGTTTATGAAAGCGGCAGAAGAATTTATACGGGTACGAATCACGGAAATGAGTTTGTAGACAGTGAGGAAAAAATGAGACTTCTGTTTTTGGACTTTGCAAATTTGTAAGGTTATTCCCCATTTTTCCATTTCTTAAAAAAGCCATATATTGAATGGAATTTTCAATATATGGCTTTTATTGATTGATTATTCTTCTGCAATAGCACCGGCGGGGCACTGACCTGCACATGTACCGCAGTCGATACATTTGTCGGGGTCGATTTCAAATTTACCGTCTCCCATGCTGATTGCTCCTACGGGGCAGGCGTTTTCACATGCACCGCAAGCTACACAAGCGTCTCCGATTTTAAATGCCATAATCATATCCTCCTTAGAATTATAGGTTTTGATAAATAATTATCAATCCATAATGTTATTCTAATACAAATATATGCAGAAAACAAGTAGCAAATAATAGAAAAGTATTAGTTATGGCGGGTAATGCCAAGCTCTGCGCGGCGCTTTCTGATGCCGTTTAAAATAAATTCCTTTTTTTCGGGAATCAGCTTTTTGTCCATAGGCGGAACATCCGCCAGCTTATAATCCATCTTCAGCTCTTTGTATTTTTTCTTTGCCATATCATGGTAAGGAAGGACGTCCAAAGCCGTTAAATTGGTAAACTGTCCGATAAAATATCCCAGCTTATAGAGGGATTCTTCATCATCGGTAATGCCGGGCACTACCACGTGCCTTATCCACATATCCACCTTTTTCTCATTGAGGTATGCGGCAAATGCCAGAATGCCGTCGTTGGGCTGGGACGTCAGCTCCTTATGCTTGTCGGGGTCAATATGCTTGATGTCCAGCATAACCAGGTCTGTCAGCTCCATCAGCGTATCCAGCTTTTTGTTGTATTCCGTATTGCCCGGCTTATAGGCGATTCCCGAAGAATCAATGCAGGTGTGAATACCATGCTCCTTACAAAGGGTAAACAATTCAATTAAAAAATCAATCTGCATCAAGGGTTCGCCGCCGGTAACGGTAATGCCGCCCCCGTTTGCATAAAAGGGTTTGTTTCTTTCGTATTGTTCAATGATTTCCGAAGCTTCCATAACAGTACCGCCGGTCATGGGCCAGGTATCGGGATTGTGGCAGTAGGCGCATCTCATGGGACACCCCTGCACAAACACCACAAAGCGGGTGCCCGGTCCGTCTACCGTGCCGAAGCTTTCTAAAGAATGAATTCTTCCGCTCATAAAAAACTTCCTTTCTGGGTTGTTGCAAGCAACACCCTAAAGAATGCTTGCACTTTTTAGAATATCCCCATTTTATCACATTTTAAAGGAAAGAAAAAGCCCTCCGGAAAAATCCGGAGGGCTTTTAAGCTCACAAGTACAATTAAATGCTCTCGTGGAAGGTTCTGCTGATAACGTCTGCCTGCTGTTCAGGTGTTAATTTGATAAAGTTAACAGCATAGCCGGAAACGCGGATTGTAAGCTGAGGATATTTCTCAGGGTTTTTCTGGGCATCCAGTAATGTATCTCTGTTTAAAACGTTTACATTTAAATGATGTCCGCCCTTTGTAGCGTAGCCGTCTAATAAGTTTACTAAGTTATCAACCTGAGCTGTATTTTCTGCCATGATAATTACCTCCTATTGTTTTATAATGTGGGGAACGCACCGGGCGCTCCCCGTGATGATTATTTTACTTTGCTTATTCGTCGCCGTCTAAGCCTTCATGAAGGGTGGGGACGCTGCATGCAAAAGGATTTTTGGAACATTCGGTACATCCCATAGTCTCCACATTTTTGGAATCCCGGGATTTTTCATCCACATCGACATTAATATGACCGACATTTCCTGCCATACCTTTATCCAACTGTTTAATCAGGTCTTCAATCATTGCATTTTCGTCCATGGTCTTTCCCTTCCTGTCTTAATTATTTATTTAAGTCAAGCTCGATGTCGCCTGCAAATACCTGGTCCTCTTTTCCAAGAGCTCCGGGGATGATAGTGAAGGTATTGGAAATACCATCCTGGGCATCGTTGAACGGAAGCTTGGATACGGAGGATAAGGAAGCGACTGCACCGTGGGTGTCACGTCCGTGCATCGGGTTAGCGCCGGGTGCGAAAGGCTGACCTTTTCTACGTCCGTCAGGTGTGTTACCTGTTGCCTTACCATAGGTTACGTTGGAAGTAATGGTAAGGATGGATGTTGTAGGAACACCGTTTCTGTAGGTGTGGTGTCTTCTGATTGCTGTCATGAATTTGTGTACAATATCTTGTGCAATCTCATCAACGCGGTCATCGTCGTTGCCGTATTTAGGGAAGTCGCCTGTTGTCTTGAAGTCAACGATGACGCCGTCTTCGTCGCGGACAACCTCAACCTTAGCGTATTTGATAGCGGATAAGGAGTCAGCTACGATGGAAAGACCTGCAACACCTGTTGCAAAGTAACGCTTAACATCCCTGTCATGTAAAGCCATCTGTGCTCTCTCATAGCAGTATTTGTCATGCATATAGTGGATGATATTTAATGTATTCACATATACATCTGCCTGCCACTCCATCATATCCATGAATTTATCCATTACGTCATCATAATCGAGAACGTCGCCTGCAACAGGACGGTATTTAGGTCCAACCTGTTTCTTGGTCACTTCGTCTACACCGCCGTTTAAAGCGTACAGTAAGCACTTAGCCAGATTAGCGCGGGCACCGAAGAATTGCATTTCCTTACCGATAACCATGGAGGATACGCAGCATGCGATACCGTAGTCATCGCCGTGTGTTACTCTCATTAAGTCGTCATTCTCGTACTGGATGGAAGAAGTCTTAATGGACATCTTAGCACAGAATTTCTTCCAGCCTTCCGGTAATCTGGTGGACCAGAGAACCGTTAAGTTAGGCTCAGGAGAAGGTCCTAAGTTATTTAAGGTATTTAAGTAACGGAAGGACATCTTTGTAACCATAGGACGTCCGTCAACACCAACACCGCCGAGGGATTCTGTAACCCATACAGGATCGCCTGCGAAAATCTGGTTGTATTCAGGAGTACGTGCAAATTTGATGCAGCGCAGCTTCATGATGAAGTGGTCAACAAATTCCTGAATCTGTTCTTCGGTAAATGTACCGTTCTTTAAGTCTCTCTGAGCATATACATCAAGGAATGTGGAAGTACGTCCTAAGGACATTGCAGCGCCGTTCTGCTCCTTAACTGCTGATAAGTAACCGAAGTATACTGCCTGGATAGCTTCCTGTACATTCTGTGCAGGTCTGGAAATATCGCATCCGTAGGAAGCAGCCATTTCCTTCATCATCTTTAATGCTACCATCTGCTCGGAAAGCTCTTCACGGAGACGGATAACATCGTCTGTCATAACGCGTCCTGTGGAAGCCTTCTGTGCCTCTTTGTCCTCGATTAACCTGTCAATACCGTATAAAGCGATACGTCTGTAGTCGCCGATGATACGTCCGCGTCCGTAAGCATCCGGAAGACCTGTGATGATATGTGCGGAACGGCAGGCCCTGATTTCGGGATTGTAAGCGTCAAAGCATCCTGCGTTATGTGTTTTCCTGTGTGTGGAGAAGAACTCGGAGATTTCGGGGTCTACTGTGTAGCCGTTATCTGTACAAGCCTTCTCTGCCATACGGATACCGCCGTAAGGCTGCATGGAACGTTTGAAGGGTTTGTCTGTCTGGAAACCTACAATAGTCTCTTTGCTCTTGTCAAGGTATCCGGGACCATGGGAGGTAATTGTGGAAACAACCTTGGTGTCCATATCCAGCACACCGCCTGCTTCACGCTCCTTTTTCTGCAAATCCAGTACCATGTTCCATAAATCCTGAGTGTTCTGTGTAGGTCCTGCGAGGAAACTTTCATCCCCATCGTAAGGAGTGTAGTTTCTCTGGATAAAGTCACGTACATTGACTTCTTTATCCCATTTGCCGCCTACAAAATCTGTCCATTCTGGTCTCATTTTGAAATAGCCTCCTATTAAAATTATAATTTTTTGAACGGAATGAATCCGTTAAGCCACGCATAAATATTATGCTCATCCCATGCCTCAATTATAGGTTAAAAGAAGTGGGTACGTCAAGGTTCGCGTTGTACTTTTTTACATACAAACGGCGGAAAAATCAAAAGATTTTCATAAAAATTTACTAAAAATTTATAAACTTTTCTGGCAGATTGTAATTGCAATATTGATAAAAACACAAGATAGGGTTATACTAACCGAAAACAATACAAAATAAGGAGGAAAATATACATGACAGGAATTACCAAGGACATGACAATCGGAGAAATTATCAGGGTAAACGCAGATGTAATCCCCGTTCTGGTTAATGCGGGCATGCACTGTGTAGGATGCCCTTCCGCACAGGGCGAGACTCTGGAAGAGGCAGCTATGGTACACGGAATGAATGTGGATGATCTGATGGCGGAAATAGAGGCGCTGTAAATTTAAGACAATTTTAACCTGACGGTATTAAAAAGAAATCGATAAGGCGGCGGACTGCCGGGAAAAGAAACAGAGGAGCGGGCTTTTATGAGAAAAAAAGCAGGCGGAAGAATGAATAATAGAATAAAATTATATCCACTGACCGTCTTCCTCTGTTTTTTTCTTGTATGCATAGGTTGCAGCGGCAGCAGGACTATGGCGGCAGCCGGAGCCGGACAGGTACAGGGAGACTTTGAGGGCAGCATTCATGAAGAGGAGCTGGAAGCACAAATCAGGGATTATTATGACGCGGTTTCAGAAAGAGATGCCGGGAAATCAGAAGCTTTGGCTGGAATAGAAAGTCAGCGGAGGGAAGAAAGAAATGAAATGCTCTGGTCATCAGGGCTGGATTCGGTTGATGTGATTAATCTGATCATATACCCCTGTGGAGAATACCGGATTGTAGTCGTTTCTTACGATATAAGCATTGAGGGAATAAAGACAAAGGCGCCCGGAGCCGAGACGCTTGTGGCAAAGGAAACTGCTGAAGGGGACTTTTTGCTGCTGTTTGCCGAAAGCGTGGAGCAGGAATTGCCGGAAGATGATCAGGTAATGGTACAGCAAAAAATGAAGGAAATTACGGAAAATCAGGATCTTGTAGAATTTTTTCAGGAAGTGAACCAGAGATACATAGATTCAAGAGAGGATTCTGACCTGAGAGAGTGGGAAGAAAACTGGCTGGCAGAGCAAAGCCGGGCGGCACAGAAAACGGAGATAAAACAGGAAAGCGGAACAGAGCAGGCAACAGGCGGAGAATTGCTAAAGGAGCAAAAAGAGACAGGCTCGCCGGAGTCTTCTTATGTTGTTAAAGAAGGCGACTGTCTGTGGAATATTGCAGGTAATATGCTGGGAGATGGCACAAAATGGAATGACATATATGAGAAAAATAAGGATGCCATTGGAGAAAAGCCGGATTATATCCTGCCGGGACAGGAATTAGCGCTTCCGTAAGAAAACGGTACAAAGTGTGGAGCTGTTCCTATCGCTTTGCAGGCAAATCCTTTGATTTTATAATTTTAAGAATAGAAAAAGGGCATGTTATATTCGGAATCATATATTCCTGTACAGCATGCCCTTATCATGTTTTGTAAATTATATTTCTGCAAGGGATTGCAGCGCATGCTCCAGACAGATAGGCTCAAAATGTTCCCTTAAATAGGAATTTGTGCCGGAAGAGTTTTTGAGGCAGACGCCGTACTCCGACAAAATATTGCAGAGCTTGTTGAAGTTTTCGGCATTCATCTGCTCGCAGTTTATAATCAGGCGGTAGTCCATCGTCCGGGGATCCTTGTATAAGGAATTGCTCCCTAAGGGCATACCGGATACGACATGGGCAAGCCGGATTACGTGGTTTAAGTCTGAGAAGGAATAAATCCTTGAAGCGGGCGGTGCGGTTTTTTTCTGCGCAGGCTGCTTTGATGGGGCAGGGTGCACAGGTTGTGAGGACAGCTTGTCGCTGCGGGAAATATCACTTGCTAAGCCGTTGTCCGCATTTTGTACCTTCTGGAACAGGTTCATAACCTCATCGGTAATATCCTCTGCGTCTATTTCCGCCATCATTTCTTCATGGACGGAAGGGGCGAATTTGGAAAAGCGGGTATCCAGTTCTTCGGGGTCTTCTACTTTTGTAATTGTTAAAACAATGCATTCCGCACTGATGGGGACTGCTTCAATCATCAAGGGAATGTCGTCCGCTTCAAAGCCGCATTCATAAGATGCCATTTCCATCATATCCCTAAAAAGCGTTTTGGCTTTTTCGCTTCCGTAAGCCAGCTCGCTTATTTTGAGCTCTCTATCTGCCAAATCATTTTTGGTCAGTGTACAACGTATTTGGTTTTCGTTAATTTTTTCAATTTTCATATGCTCACATCCTCACACAGGCAGCTGAAAAATAATCTTTTATAACACTTCTTTACGGTAAAATTGTAAAAGTATCTTATACTTATTAGTTTATTAAGTCAATAGAGGTAAGTGCCAGTTTTAAAAATTTTAATAAATTTATAATAAACTCCTTGCCAAATTTGGGGATATACCCTATAATGAACACCACGAGATGCTTCCGGGACAGTCCGTAAAGGGAAGGAGGCATGCAGAGGTATCATTTTTTAAAGCAAATCAGATTTACAACAATACCCGGAGGGTAGTCTAAAGCTTCGTGCTTAATCATTGATCTGAAAAATCCAAAAAATTTCCAAACATTATAATTCAAATTGGTTTTCATTTATTTATCGGTCAGGACAGTGGCGTTTTTGACCGCACATCTGTATTTACATGTCCCGATGCATTTCGCATTTGTCACTCAATTATATTATCGTCATATCAGGAAAAAGTATGTTAACAAATTTTTGGGTTAAAATATATCACAATCCTTTTGGAAAATTCAAAAAGTACTGCTTTTTCCGGGCGGAATCCGCTATGACTCTTAAAGTGGGAGGTTTTGCGTGAGCAGGATAAAGAATAAAAAAGCACAAAAGAAAATTTCCAGGAAATTATGCCATTCCTTAAAAGAAGGGACGCTGTTGTATATGGATGGAGAACTGGCGCCGCCGTCTAAAATCAGCAACATGATGATACGTGAAAGAGGAAACTATATGGCTGATTATGTTACAGATGATAAAGGCTGTATCAGGGAAATCCATTACGACAAGGTTAAAAAAATTTAAATTAGGAGGCATGTCTTGTAAAAGCTGTGCAGTGCTTAACGGGTAAGGTCAAAATCAGGTCCTTCTATGCTGATTGACGGAGTGCCGGAAGGTAAGGGACAGGGGAGTTTAAGCATTGTGTAAGTGTCGAATTTTTGCTATAATTATTACAAATTGGAGGACATGCAAATGAAGAAAAAAGTAATTCCCGCCGTAGTAGCGGTGGGACTGATTGTAATTGTGGCGGTAATAGGAATTTTATTTAAGCTTTTGGACAAATATTCCTATTCTCGTGAAAAAGCGGATTCTTATGAATATTTCGGAGTCGTAGGAGGAGAAGAGGCGGCAATTATTTTAGATGATGAATTGATTGGGACGAAGGCGGTTTTTAAGGACGGACAATGCTATCTTCCTATGGATTTTGTCAATGAACAGATGAATAACCATTTCTATTATGACGCCGTGGAAGGATTGGTTTTATTTACCACGGATTATGATAAGGCTGTGACACAGGTGGGGAGCATGGATTATACCATGTCTGATACCTTCATTTCAGAAAATTATGTCCTGACAATTTTATCCGGGGACAGCGTGTATCTTTCGGCGAACTATTTAAAGAAATTCTGTAATTTTTCCTTTATTTATTTTGCAGAACCGAATCGGATTTTGCTTTCTACTGTCTGGGAGACGGAAAAGCATGCCCAAATTCAGAAGGATACACAGGTAAGGGTTCTGGGAGGAATCAAAAGCGAGATTCTGACTGAAGTGCCGAAAGGAACCGACGTGAAAATCCTGGAAACTATGGAGAATTGGAGTAAAGTAAAAACTGCAGACGGATATATCGGTTATGTAGAAAATAAACGATTGGAAAATGAAGAGGAGATAACGTCGAGGGCGGTTGCGGACGTTTCCATACCGCAATATGCTTCCATTAAGCGCGACGGCAAAATCTGCCTTGTGTGGGATTTGGTTACCAACGAAACGGCAAACGGCAATGTGGGAGGACGTCTTGAAGGCACGCAGGGAGTGAATGTGATTTCCCCTACGTGGTTTATGTTAAATGATAATGCCGGCAATTTTATTTCCCTTGCAGATGCGGCATATGTACAGGATATGCACGGAAGGGGGATTGAAGTCTGGGCGATGATTTCGGATTTTTCCCATATTGATTATAATGACAATCTCAGCAGAAAGGAGATTGAAGAGGTATTAAGCATTACGTCCCGGAGGAACCATTTAATTTCGCAGTTGATGGATACGGTGCTTTCTTGTGGAATTGATGGAATTAATGTTGACTTTGAGTATATATCTGAGGAAGCGTCGGCAGGATATATCCAGTTTTTGAGGGAGCTTTCCATTGAATGCCGGAAAAACGGCATTGTTTTATCGGTAGACAACGGTTACCTTGTGAATTATGACAGAGCGAAGCAGGCGGAGGTCGTGGATTATGTTATCATTATGGGATATGATGAGTTTGTGACGGTAGAAGACGGCGGTCCCGGTCCCTGTGCATCCATAGATTTTGTAAAGCGGGGCATTGAAAAGACCCTTGCGCTTGTGCCGAAGGAAAAGGTTATTAACGGCATTCCTTTTTATACAAGGCTTTGGACGGTTACCGGAGATATTGGGAATAAGGCGTATGGTATGCAGGAAATAGAGAATTTTCTTGCTGAAAATAATGTACAAACGGAATGGGACGAAGAAACCTGCCAGTATACTGCTGATTTTACCGTTGGCGATGTGGGCTATTCCGTCTGGGTAGAAGAAAAGGATTCCATAACCGTAAAACTGAATGTAATGGCGGGATATCAGCTTGCCGGTGCGGCATGCTGGTGCTTAGACCAGGAAAAGCCCGATGTATGGGAGTCTATTGCGCTCTATCTGCAGCAATAAACAGAAGCGGAACGGACTTTTGGGGTATAAAAATAATGAAGGAAATTCTGCCTGACAAATTTTGTGGATTTCGGTATCCTATTTAAGGATACGGCTTAAAATAAAGGGCAGAATTTTTTCATATTTCATCCATATAATGTAATAAAGCTTTTGCGGAATGTGTTAGGTATGGGAAAAAGAATAGTGGCGTTGACCATGACTGCCTTTTTGCTGGTGGCAATGTATTTTCTGGCAAAGGAAGCGGCTGTTTATACAATGGCGCAGAAAACAAAAGAGCAGAGAACTGTCGTGATTGATGTGGGTCATGGGGGAAATGATCCCGGTAAGGTAGGGGTCAACCAGGTTTTGGAAAAGGATATTAACCTACAGGTAGCGTTAAAGCTGGAGATGTTTTTAAAACAGTCCGATTTGACGGTAGTTCTTACCAGGCATGATGATACAGGTCTGTATGACGAGGACGCCAGCAATAAAAAAGTCCAGGATATGAGAAGAAGGGTAAGTCTCATTGAAGAGCTGCAGGCGGATCTGGTGGTCAGCATCCATCAGAACAGTTACACTGATGCTTCAGTCAGAGGTCCCCAGTGTTTTTATTATAAAGGTTCGGGGGAAGGCGGACGGATTTCTGAGATTTTACAGGAGCAACTGAATACAGGGCTGAAAGTGGAAAGACCCAGAGAGGCAAAGGAAAATGACAGCTATTATCTGTTAAAAAAGTCCTCGGTCCCGACGGTCATTGCCGAATGTGGCTTTTTATCAAATCCTGAAGAAGCGGCGCTTTTAAGCAGCGAATCCTATCAGGAAAAACTGGCATGGAACCTGTATTTGGGAATTTTAGAGTATTTCAATACGAAATAATTTATGGTAAAATAGGGCGAAGCAAAAAAAGTGCGGCGGCATATGCCGATAAGCAAAACGTGTCCGGCGGTTTTGGAGATGAATGCAGTGGATACCAGATGGGAAAAGCTTTCTAAAGAACATATAGATAAGGATTTAATTGAAGAAGCAGGAAAAATTATCAAAAACGGCGGGCTGGTCGCTTTTCCTACGGAGACAGTTTACGGATTGGGCGGGGATGCTTTAAGCCCTGCGTCTTCCCGGAAAATTTACAGCGCTAAGGGAAGACCCTCGGATAATCCGCTGATTATACATATTGCAGATTTGCGGGATTTAAATAAAATTGTTTCTTATATACCGGAGGCGGCAAAAGCGCTGGCAGAGCATTTCTGGCCGGGACCGCTTACCATGATTTTTTTAAAAAGCAAAATAGTGCCTTATGAGACTACAGGGGGGCTTGATACGGTAGCGGTGCGCTTTCCGTCGGATAAAACGGCGCAGGCGCTTATTAAAGCGGCGGGAGGATTTGTGGCGGCGCCCAGCGCCAACGCATCGGGAAGACCTTCGCCTACCAGCGGAAAGCATGTATTTGAAGATTTGCAGGGTAAAATCGATATGCTTTTGGATGGCGGAAGCTGTGAAATCGGTCTGGAGTCTACCATTGTGGATATGACAGAAGAGATTCCCGTCATTTTAAGACCGGGATATGTAACGGAGAAAATGCTCGAGGAAGTTCTGCAGCGGGTTGAGGTTGACAGGACCATTTTAAGCAGTTTGTCGGGAACAGCGCCTAAGGCTCCGGGGATGAAATACCGTCATTATGCCCCCAAGGGGGAGCTTGTCATTGTCAGCGGTAAAGACCGCAGGGTAACGGCATATGTAAACGACAGAATCAGGGAGGGAATTTCTGCCGGGAAAAAGGTAGGGGTTATCGCCGCGGATGAAACCATCAGCGGTTATGAGGCGTGTTTGAAGAAAAGCGTAGGAAAAAGAGAGGATGAAGCGGCTGTTGCCAGAAGACTCTATGAAATCCTGCGGGAATTTGACGAAGAGGAGGCGCAGGTTATTTATTCGGAGGCATTTGACTGCGGCGGGATGGGACATGCCATCATGAACAGACTTTTAAAAGCGGCGGGGCACCGTGTTATTAAAGTATAATTGAAGTAAGGATTTTAAAGGGATATAATAGGTTTAGGGCAGATATTTGGCGTCATAATACGGAAAGGCAGGGAAAAGATATGATAGCAATCGGAAGCGATCATGGCGGATATGATTTAAAGGAACTGGTAATCAAACATTTGGAGGAGAAGGGCGTAGACGTCAATGATATGGGCTGCTATGACAAAAGCTCCTGCGATTATCCCATATATGGGAAAGCTGTGGCAAGGGCTGTGGCTGACGGAAGCTGCGATAAGGGAATTGTAATCTGCACTACAGGAATCGGTATTTCCATAGTTGCAAACAAGGTCAGGGGAATACGCGCCGCTTTGTGCGCTGATACACTTTCGGCAAAGATGACGCGTCTGCATAATGATGCCAACGTGCTGGCAATGGGAGCGGGAATTGTAGGACCGAATCTGGCGCTGGAAATTGTGGATACTTTTTTGAATACCGGATTTTCCGAAGAGGAGAAGCATAAACGCAGAGTGGCTGAGATAGAAACGGATTGATTGCTTTGGGAAATACATCGGTTTAAAAATGGAACCGGAAATAGCCGTCGGGGTGTGGAAGGTAAGCTTTGGTATGGAATAAAGGGGGATTGTTATGCCTGGTCAGAGGAAGGATTATATATCCTGGGATGAATATTTTATGGGAGTTGCGCAGCTGTCCGGTATGCGCTCTAAGGACCCTAATACCCAGGTGGGAGCTTGTATTGTGGGAAATGACAACAGGATTTTATCTATGGGATATAACGGTTTTCCCAATGGCTGTTCGGACGATTTGTTTCCGTGGGCGAGGGAAGGCGGAGAAATGGAGACAAAATATCCCTTTGTAACCCATAGTGAATTAAATGCTATTTTAAATTACCGGGGCGGAAGCCTGGAGGGGACAAAGCTTTATGTATCCCTGTTTCCCTGCAATGAATGTGCAAAGGCAATTATCCAGGCGGGAATTAAGACGGTGGTATATGCTGTGGATAAGTATAAGGAGTCTGAGTCGGTCAAGGCGTCCAAAATGATGTTTGATGCGGCGGGAGTTGCTTATTACCAGTATCAGTATTCGGATAAAAAGATTGAGCTGGAGTTATAATATAAAGGATAGAGGTAATATGATGAAAAAAGCGGCGAGGATTATCCCGGCGTTCATAATGGCAGCAGTGTTGTTTATGACGGCAGCGGCGGATATTCCGGCCTCCACATATACGCAGCTGCAGGATGCCAAGGGGGATAAGGAAGAAGCTGAAAACGGTATTGATAATGCCCAGAATGAGTTGAGCGGTTTAAATACGGAGAAGGCGGACTTGCAGATTTATCTGGATCAGTTAAATGGGCAGTTAAACCAGGCAAGCAGCGAACTGGCACATTTAGAGGGACTGATTGCAGAGAAGGAAGTGAAAATTGAGGAAATAAAGGCAGCCCTGGAAAAGGCGAGGGCGGATTCCGAGGCACAGTATGAAGCCATGAAGGAACGGATTCGTTTTATGTATGAGCGGGGAGACGCCGCATATTTGGAGCTGTTCTTTTCTGCGGAAAGCTTTGGGGATTTCCTGAATAAGACAGAGTATGTGGAAAAGCTTACGGAATATGACAGACGGATGCTGGAGGATTATGTCAGCCTTCAGGAACAGATTGTTAAAGATGAACAGACTTTGGTGGATGAAAAGGATGCTTTAGGCGTTTTAAGGGAAGATGCTTTGACGAAGCAGGATGAAATTTCCGGTATGGTAAAAGAAACCAGCGCAAGCATGGCGGCTTATGAGGATCAGATTTCTGAGAAGGAAAAAGAGCTTCTGGAGTATGAAAAGCAATTAAGGGAAAGTGAAAATGATATTGCTACTCTTCAGGCAAAGCTGGACGAGGAAATGAAATTGAGCCAACAGGCAGCGGCGGCAGGCTTTACTGATTTGTCTGATATTGCTTTTGCGGCAGGGGATATTGATCTGCTGGCAGCGATTATTGAATGTGAAGCCGGAGGAGAACCTTATACAGGAAAGGTTGCCGTGGGAAATGTAGTTATGAATCGTGTGAAAAGCGCAGTATTTCCCAATACAGTTTTGGAGGTTATTTACCAGAACAGGCAATTTTCTCCGGTGGGAAGCGGACGTTTTGCCATTGTTCTTTCCAGAGGGGCAAATGCAGAATGCTACCAGGCCGCACAGGACGCCATGGCAGGTGCGGCTCCCGTGGGGAATTGTCTGTTTTTCAGGACGCCTATACCGGGACTGACGGGAATGCAGATTGGCGGTCATATTTTCTATTAGGTTTCTATTAGGCTTTTTGAATTTTAATCTTTACAGTTTTCATATTTTTCCAGGTAATCCTGGTACTTTTTGAATTCTCCGGAGTAAATCAGGTTCAAAAGGGAGCTTAACCGGGTCAGGGCGGCTTTCAACAGGTCTATGCTTAAAGCGCCGGAATTAAGAGCGAAGGTCAGCTCGTCCAAATCCACGATTTTTACGAAGCCGTCGGGATAGATGATGACGTCTGCCAATAAATCTGTGGCAACGAAACAGTTTTCGGTTCCTTTCGGATTGGAGGGTTCTGAAACGGGATAATCTACGTGAATAATATCGCAATACCAATATAAGAGACTTCCGTTTTTTTGGTAGAATTTACTTACCTTAAAGCCTAAGTCGTAAAAGTAACAGGAGCAGCCATGATGCAGGTCCTTTCTTGGTTTCAGCGCGTGCCATCTGGTAACGAGAATATGCTCCTTCGGGGAAAAATAGAGAATTTCATCATCCTTCAGGCAGATACATTCGTCGGGGATGATTCTTTTTCGGAATAAAACGGGTGCTTTCATCGGGACTCCTTTCGGGAAAAACGGTAGATATTTTTATAAATACTACACTTTGGAAGGGTAAAAGTCAACGAAAATACAATTTGTTTTTTTATATAAATTTTATGCTGATTTTGTAAGTATTAAGTGGACACAAGGCGAGAAAATGGGTATAATAAGGGTTGGACCCGATTGGAAGAAATAGCCTTTATAAGCAGAATCAGGAAAATTGAAGAGGCGTTATATATGAAATATAATAAAAGTGTATATCGTGCCCTTGCTATGATTACCCAGTTTGGGCTGAATATGCTGGTTCCCATATTTGGCTGTGCGTTTTTAGGAAGCTTTCTTGATAAAAAGCTGGGAACATCTTTTTTTATCATAGCTTTCTTTTTTATCGGCGCATTGGCGGGATTTAGGAATGTCTTTCTTTTTGCCAGACGGATATACGAAGATAAGGAGAAGCCGGATGAAAAGACTAAGAGAGGTAAATGATTCACTGCCGGATTTGCTGACGGGTATCCTGATTTTCGGGCTGCTGGCGGAGCTGGTCCCGGTATGGTTTATAGATGATAAAGCGGGATATACCATCGGGCTTCTGATTGGCATAGTGACCGCTATGTTTGCCGCATGGCATATGGCGTGGTCCTTGGACAAGGCTTTTGATTATGAAGAGGAAACTGCCACACGAAAACTGCAAAAGGGCAGCGCCCTTCGTTACGGGGTCCAGTTAGTTGTCCTGGGCGTCTTAATGGTTACGGGACTGGCAAATCCCCTGGCGGCTTTCCTGGGGATGTGGAGTTTGAAAGTATCGGCGTATTTATCGCCGTTTACTCATAAATTATTTAGGAGGTGAATGTATGGGACAGGGAATTTTGTTATCCGGCGGAGCCGATATCGACTTTATGGTCCATGGGATATTTTCCTATGAGATATTCGGTCAGACCGTGTGGATAACAACGACACATGTCTGTGTGTTGATTGTCTTTATGCTGATTATTGGTTTTTGCCTGGCAGCGAACAGGGCAATGAAGAAAGCCGACGATGTTCCCAAAGGATTCCAGAATGTTGTTGAATTGATTGTGGAAATGTTAGATGGAATGGTCAAATCCACCATGGGCAAAAATGCCACAAAATTTGCCAACTACATTGGCACAATATTTATATTCATATTAATCAGCAACATTTCAGGACTGTTTGGTCTGCGTCCGCCCACTGCCGATTACGGCGTAACGCTGGCATTGGGTATTATGACTTTTTCTATCATTCATTTTAATAAGTTCAAGCATCAGCATATCAGCGGTGTCATCAAAGGACTTTGCGACCCATGGCCGATTTGGGCGCCGATTAACATTATCGGGGATGTGGCTGTTCCGATTTCGTTATCGCTGCGTTTGTTTGCAAACGTATTGTCCGGCACGGTTATGATGGCATTAGTCTACGGGCTGCTTTCGTGGGTTGCCACGATTTGGCCGGCGCTTCTGCATGTATACTTTGATTTGTTCTCAGGAGCGATTCAGACTTACGTATTCTGTATGCTGACCATGACCTACGTGACAGATGCCATCGGCGAATCGTAAGGTAAGAAAAGTAAAATTTATTTGCATTATTTTTTAAGGAGGAAAACAAACATGGAATTCAACTCAAACTTTATTTTAGGATGTTCAGCAATCGGTGCAGGACTTGCGGTTATCGCAGGTATCGGACCTGGTATCGGGCAGGGTATCGCTGCGGGACATGCGGCAGCGGCAGTAGGAAGGAATCCCGGTGCAAAATCTGACATTACTTCTACGATGCTTCTTGGACAGGCTGTTGCCGAGACAACAGGTCTTTATGGTTTGTTAATCGCTATGTTATTATTGTTCGTAAAACCTTTGGTCTAAAAGCCTTCCCCAAAATTAAGAAAGGAGGTTTAGGACTTGAATACGTTAGTGAATACAGGACTCATCCTGCTGAGTGAGACTTCGGTTGCCGATGCGGGAATGACAAGACTGTTTGATTTGGATTTTCAGCTGCTGCATGATGCGGTGTTAATGATTATTGCAATCTTTTTCCTGTTTTTAATCGCTTCCAACAAGTTATTTAATCCTGTCCGCAATATGATGCGTAAAAGGCAGGAGAAAATTGCGGAAGATATTGAAAACGCAAAAGAGGATAAAGAAAGCGCTGCGGCATTAAAGCTGGAATATGAAGAAAAATTAAAGAACATTGATAAAGAAGCTGAACAGATTTTAAGCGATGCGAGGGCGAAAGCGCTCAAAAACGGCGATGCGATTGTTGCAAAGGCAAAGGAAGACGCCGCTGCTATTATCGCCCGCGCCAATAAGGAAGCGGAGCTTGAAAAACAGAAGGTTGCCGATGAAGTAAAGAGGGAAATGGTTGTCCTTGCCAGCGTAATGGCAGGCAAGGTCGTGAAAGCTTCTGTCGATGCAGCGGTTCAGGATGGCTTAATCGATGAAACATTGAAGGAAATGGGTGAGAGCACATGGCTAAGCTGATTTCAAAAACATATGGAGATGCATTGTTTGAATTAGCCGTGGAAAAGAAATGCGAGGACAGTATGCTTGCCGAGGCGGAAACCGTCTTGGAGGCGTTAATCGAAAACCCGGATTTTTCAAAGCTTATGAATCATCCCAAAATCCTGAAAGAAGAAAAGCTGAAGGTTTTGGAGAATGTTTTTAAGGGACGTGTTTCAGATGAAATGACGGGATTTATGACGATTATCATCAAAAAAGACCGTTTTGCTGAAATGGAAGAGATTTTTAATTATTTCATCTCCAGAGTAAAAGAGTATAAAGGAATAGGAGTGGCGTTTGTTACGACCCCCCTTCCGCTGAATGAAATAAAGAAGGCATCCGTTAAGGAAAAACTGCTTGCCACTACTTCCTACAAGAAGATGGAGATTCATTACAGCGTGGACGAGGAGCTGATTGGCGGAATGGTAATCCGTATTGGCGACAGGGTTGTGGACAGCAGCGTCCGTACAAAGCTGGAAGAGCTGAAACGGCAGCTTTTAAAGGTGCGGATTTAACCGCATTTACCGTAAATAAGAAGAAAGGTGCGTAAAGAACCATGAATTTAAAACCAGAAGAGATCAGTTCAGTTATTAAAGAACAGATTCAGAGATATGCTTCTTCTCTGGAAGTCTCTGATGTGGGAACTGTTATCCAGGTAGCAGATGGTATCGCCCGTGTTCACGGTCTTTCCAATGCCATGCAGGGAGAGCTTCTGGAGTTTCCCGGCGAGGTATATGGTATGGTGCTTAACTTAGAGGAAGATAACGTAGGCGCCGTACTTTTGGGAAGCCAGAAGAATATCAACGAAGGCGATATCGTAAAGACGACGGGAAGAGTGGTTGAGGTTCCGGTTGGCGATGCATTGATTGGGCGTGTAGTCAATGCCCTGGGGCAGCCGATTGATGACAAGGGACCGATTCAGACCGATAAATTCCGCCAGATAGAGAGGGTCGCTTCCGGCGTTATTACCCGTAAGAGTGTAGATACTCCCTTACAGACAGGTATTAAGGCAATCGACTCTATGGTTCCTATCGGAAGAGGACAGAGGGAGCTGATTATCGGGGACAGGCAGACAGGAAAGACTGCTATCGCCATTGATACCATTATCAACCAGAAGGGGCAGAATGTAAAATGTATTTATGTGGCAATCGGACAGAAAGCGTCTACGGTTGCAGGCATTGTGAAAACCCTGGAAGAGGCAGGCGCAATGGCATACACTACGGTAGTGGCTTCTACCGCCAGCGAGCTGGCGCCGCTGCAGTATATCGCTCCCTATGCAGGATGTGCAATCGGCGAAGAATGGATGGAGAATGGAGAGGACGTGCTCGTTATTTATGATGACTTGAGCAAGCATGCAACTGCTTACCGTACACTTTCTCTGCTCCTTAGAAGACCGCCGGGGCGTGAGGCTTATCCGGGCGACGTATTCTACTTACATTCCAGATTATTGGAGCGTGCGGCGAGAATGAGCGAGGAATACGGCGGAGGATCTTTAACAGCCCTTCCCATTATTGAGACACAGGCGGGCGACGTATCCGCATATATTCCTACCAATGTTATTTCCATTACAGACGGACAGATTTATCTGGAGACCGAAATGTTTAACGCAGGTTTCCGTCCGGCGGTAAATGCAGGCTTATCTGTATCCCGTGTAGGCGGTGCAGCGCAGATTAAGGCGATGAAGAAGATTGCGGCGCCTATCCGTGTGGAGCTTGCCCAGTACAGGGAATTGGCAGCTTTTGCACAGTTCGGTTCCGAGCTGGATGCGGACACGAAGGAGAAGCTGGCGCAGGGCGAAAGAATCAAGGAGATATTAAAGCAGCCCCAGTACCAGCCCATGCCGGTGCAGTATCAGGTTATCATTATCTATGCGGCAACCAACAAGTATCTGTTGGATATCCCCGTAGAGGATATTACCAGATTTGAGAAGGAATTCTTTGGTTTCATTGACACAAAATATCCGGAGATTCCGGAAAACATTGCGAAGGAAAAAGTGATTTCTCCTGAAACAGAGGAGATACTTGTTAAGGCAATCGGAGAATTTAAGGCAGATTTTAAGTAGGCGGAAACGAGCAATTAGAAAGAAAAGGTGATAAACTATGGCTTCCATGAGAAGTATCAAGAGACGTAAGGGCAGTATTCAGAGTACCCAGCAGATCACCAAAGCCATGAAGCTTGTATCTACCGTAAAGCTCCAGCGTGCCAAAGGCCGTGCCGAGAAGTCAAAGGCCTATTTTGAATGTATGTATGCCACCGTGAAAAGTGTGCTGGCAAAAGCAGGGTTTATCAACCATCCCTATTTAAAGCCGGGGGAAAGCAGCAAAAAGGCGGTTATTGTCATTACTTCCAACAGAGGTCTTGCAGGAGGCTACAACTCCAACGTCATTAAGCTGGTTACCAAGGGCGGCTTCAAAAAAGAAGATGTAAAAATCTATGCCATAGGAAGAAAGGGAAAGGATGCCTTTACCCGTTACAAATATGACGTAGCAAGGGATTATTCGGATGTGATTGAAGAACCGGTTTATGCGGACGCCATGCGCATAGGGCAGGACCTTTTAGGCGCTTTTGCCAAGGGCGAAATCGGCGAGATTTATCTGGCATATACCGCATTCAAAAATACGGTCAGCCATGTGCCCACCCTCTTAAAGCTCCTTCCTGTAGAAGCGAATACAGAGGTGGAAGAGGCGGATGATGAGAAGGCTTTAATGAATTTTGAGCAGGATGAAGAAGAGGCGTTGAATCTTCTGATTCCCAAGTATATTACCAGCCTGATTTACGGCGGCATGGTAGAGGCGGTTGCCAGTGAAAACGGAGCCAGGATGCAGGCGATGGATTCGGCAACGAGCAATGCGGAAGAAATGATCGAGAAGTTATCCTTACAATACAATAGAGCCCGTCAGGGATCTATTACACAGGAATTAACCGAAATTATAGCGGGTGCGGAAGCAATCAGCTAGAAAAGGAGTGAAAAATAGAAAATGGCAGAAACAGCAATCGGAAAAATCACTCAAATCATCGGTGCCGTACTGGATATTAAGTTCCCGGAGGGCAACCTGCCGGAGATTAATGAAGCAATTAAAATAAACACCAAAGATGGCGGTGTTTTGGTTGTGGAAATAGCACAGCACCTTGGGGATGATACAGTGAGATGTATCGCCATGGGTTCTACCGACGGTCTTGTAAGAGGAATGGATGCAGTTGCAACCGGTGCTCCTATTACAGTGCCTGTAGGCGAGAAGACCTTGGGACGTATTTTCAATGTCCTTGGCGAAGTAATTGATAACAAACCGGCTCCTACGGACGTTTCCTATGAGCCGATTCACAGACCGGCTCCCGAATTTGCGGAACAGTCTACGGAAACGGAATTATTGGAGACCGGTATCAAGGTCGTTGACCTGTTATGCCCTTACCAGAAGGGTGGTAAAATCGGTCTGTTCGGCGGCGCCGGCGTAGGTAAGACCGTATTAATCCAGGAATTAATCCGTAACATTGCCACAGAGCACGGCGGATATTCCGTATTTACCGGTGTAGGAGAGCGTACAAGGGAAGGAAACGATTTGTACCATGAAATGACGGAATCGGGGGTTATTGACAAGACTACCATGGTGTTCGGACAGATGAACGAGCCTCCGGGAGCCAGGATGAGAGTAGGTCTTACGGGACTTACCATGGCTGAATATTTCCGTGATAAGGGCGGAAAGGACGTCTTGTTATTCATTGACAATATTTTCCGTTTTACCCAGGCAGGTTCGGAGGTTTCCGCACTGTTGGGACGTATGCCCTCGGCCGTTGGTTACCAGCCCACATTACAGACGGAAATGGGCGCTTTGCAGGAGCGTATTACATCTACTAAAAACGGTTCCATTACATCCGTACAGGCGGTATATGTGCCTGCCGATGACTTGACCGACCCGGCTCCGGCTACAACCTTTGCCCATCTGGACGCAACGACGGTACTTTCCCGTTCCATTGCGGAGCTTGGTATTTATCCTGCGGTTGACCCCTTAGAGTCAACCTCCCGTATCCTTGATCCCCGTATCGTGGGAGAGGAGCACTATCAGGTGGCGCGCGGCGTGCAGGAAATCTTACAGAAATACAAAGAATTACAGGATATTATTGCAATCCTCGGTATGGATGAGCTTTCCGAGGATGATAAGCTGGTAGTAAACAGGGCAAGGAAGGTGCAGAGATTTTTGTCCCAGCCCTTCTTCGTAGCGACCCAGTTTACCGGCAAGGACGGTAAATATGTACCGCTCAGCGAGACTATCCGCGGATTTAAAGAGATTCTGGAAGGCAAACATGATGATGTTCCTGAAAGCTACTTCTTAAGCGTCGGCAGTATTGACGAAGTTGTTGCCCAGAAGAGTTAGGGGTGATTGAGTGGCAAGCGAAAGTGCATTTGAATTAAAGATTATTACGCCTGACCGTGTTTTCTATGAAGGTATGGCAGAAATGGTTGAATTTAACACCACGGAAGGGGAAATCGGTGTTTACAAGAGACATATTCCCATGACTGTGATTGTAAAGCCCGGTATCCTGACCATTACTGAAGAGGGTGGGACCAAGGAAGCTGCGCTTCATGCGGGGTTTGCGGAAATCCTTCCCGATAAGATTACGATTATGGCGGAAATCGTGGAATGGCCTGCGGAAATTGATGAAGAGAGAGCGGAGCAGGCGAAGGAACGCGCTATGGAGAGAATCCATAACAAGACTACGGAGACTGATATAGCGAGGGCTGAGACGGCTTTGCAGAGAGCCATTGCACGGATTGAAGTATTGAAGTAAATCACGATAGCTATAAGGAGAAGAGATGCCGGATGTACGGCATCTCTTTTTTTACGGCGGCAGCTTCCGGGAATAAAACATTAGAAAAAGGAACTATCTGTCTGATGGAAACATAACATAATAAAAAACGGAGTCGTTTCCAATATGGACCACCGAAAGATTCTCCCCTTTTATATGACCTATCCCCTTCCTTTATATTATGAAGACGAGCATGAACTTATTAAAGATATGGAATATCTTCAGGGACAGAACCCGGCAGGAATCAGATGCCTGCAAAAAGAGATAGCACGGATTATCAATGTGATGGATTACAGCGGAAGCATGATTTATGATGAATATCCTGACCGCCTTCTTTTGCAAAAGCACGGAAAGGATATGACAGACCGGATTCGCAGTAAATATAAGGATGATGTGGAAAATCCCCTGTGCGAAATGTTAGAATGGGACGGGTTTGAAGAGATTGTCATGCTTTTGCTTCATGAGGAAATTTTGAAAAGGCGGCACCGGAGAAACAGGGGATATTTGAGATTTTAACAGGGGCAGGGCAGAGAAAATCACTGCCAAATAAGCGGCAGGAATAAATTTTAGTTGAGGTTTTAGGGGAAAGGAATTAGAATATAGTCATAGTCGTTTTGCTATGGCTATATTTTTGCGTGAGCCATAAGCTGAAAAAAGGGCAGAAAACCGGGAGGTTTGCAGATTGGGAATGAGACGGATAGCAAATGGATAAACTGGAAGCGGTTCTTTTTAAAATTTTAAATGAAAACTTAACACAGATTACTATAAGCGGGATAAAGAAAGCTGTTAATCAAGAAGCGTGTGAAGGAATACAAAAAATACAGATTCGTCCCGTATTTATAAAAGAACGGTTGTTATTTCAAGCGTCGTGTTACACGGAAAAGCAGGTGTTTCACAACAATCTTTCAAAAGAAGAAACGATTTCTTTTATAAAAGAGAAGATGGATTTTTACAAGCAGCTTCAGGCGTCAGGAAATGGGATTCAGGTTAGCGCTTTATCAGGAAAAAAGGGAAATCTGACCATTAAGAGCCGGATTACCGAAGGAGAGGAAGAACTCTCGAAGGAAGCGCTTTCCCATAACAGGGAAAAGGCATATATTCTTCCAAAGGATGTGCCGGTTCCTTTTCTTGTGGATTTGGGAGTGCAGACAAAGGAAGGAAAAATTATAAAGGAAAAATATGATAAGTTTCGCCAGATAAATCGTTTTTTGGAGTTTATCAGGGATATTTTACCTGCGCTGCCCAAAGACCGCCGGATTTCCATTGTGGATTTTGGATGCGGGAAAAGCTACCTGACCTTTGCCATTTATTACTATCTTAAAATAATGAATGGGCTTGATGTGGAAATTACAGGGCTGGATTTAAAAGCGGATGTTATTGAAAAATGCAACAGTCTGAAAGAAAAATACGGATATGATGCTTTGCAGTTTGTAACAGGGGATATAAGTACCTATGAGGGGAAAAGGGAAGTGGATATGGTCGTAACTCTCCACGCTTGTGATACGGCAACCGATTATGCCCTGGCAAAGGCTGTAAAATGGAATGCGCATGTTATTTTATCGGTTCCCTGCTGCCAGCATGAGTTAAACCGGCAGATTGCATGTAAGCCTTTGAATGCTGTTTTGAAGCACGGTCTGTTAAAGGAACGGATATCTGCGCTTCTGACTGATGGAATCCGGGCGGCAATTTTGGAGGATGCAGGCTACGAGGTGCAGGTAATGGAATTTATTGATATGGAGCATACCCCTAAAAATATTTTACTCAGATGTGTAAAAAATGACCGCATAAGACCGACAGGAAACAGGAATCCGGAAGAGCTGTCAGCGTTTTTAAATGCGAGTCTCACGTTACAAAAGCTTATGGAAGAGCAGTAAGACGTATTGGGAGACAGTAAAACGATAGACACAGTAAACGATGGAAAAAGCAGTTATAAGCGCCGGCAGGGATGAAAAAGGGACATGTCGGGAGTGGACAGTAAACCGAATTGGAGAATCGTTATGAAAAAGGGATTTGTGAAGGGAACAGTTTGTGTTTTGACCTTCTTTTTATCATTATTTACCATAAGTTTTATTATGAACAGGGGAAATACGGATATGACCATGGAGATGAGTCCCGCTTCCTTTCCTCTTATTTATATCAATTATGAAGGGGAGCATATGAACTGCCTTCACGGCTATAGCAATGAAATGGATGTTTCCTTTATGAGGGATACGATAACGCCTTTGGGAGAGGATAGAAAAATATCTTTATATCTGGAAAAATATAGCAACGATATAACTTCCCTTTCTTTTGAGGTTCGTTCCACCGATGGGGAGCGGCTTATTGAAAATTCGGAGGTCTACAATTATAAAGAGCAGGAGGAATCCATATCTGCGGATATTGTGGTAAAGGACCTGATTGATACGGATACAGAATATGAATTTGTGGTTATTGTAGGCACTTCTTCGGGAAAAACTCTTCGTTATTATACGCGCATTATCCAACGGAGTGAAAATCATGCAGGAGAGGAAATCCGGTTTGTGAAGGATTTTCATAATAAAACCTTTGATAAAGAGGCGGCACGGGATTTGACAAAGTATTTGGAATCGGACGAAACGGGCGATAATACTTCCTTTAGCAATGTAAATATCCACAGCAGCTTTGCCCAGATTACATGGGGAAACCTAGATGTGGAAAAAATAACGGAACCGCAGATATATGTTACGGAATTTTTTCAGGAAACCATGCGGGTAAAAATGGGATATTTTGTAAAGGTAACCACGGAGGAAGGGGAGAGAATCTGTCGAGTGGAGGAATTTTACCGCCTTCGTTATGGAACCCAGAGGATTTATCTTTTAAATTACGAAAGAACCATGAACGAAGTTTTTGAAATGGATATGACGGCTTTTACTAATAATAAGCTGGATTTGGGTATCCGGAACGGGAATGTGGAGATAATGGAGAGCGAGGACGGGGGTATTTTTGCCTTTGTATCGGAAAACAGATTGTTCTGCTATAATTCCACAAGCAACCGTTTTTCCCAGCTTTTTGGATTTTATGGGGAGGATCATGGGGATGAAAGAACCTTTTATAACCAGAACGTCATAAGGATTCTGAATGTGGATGAAACGGGTAACGTACAGTTTATGGTATATGGTTATATGAACAGGGGCACCCATGAAGGCAATATGGGGATTGCGGTGTATTTTTATAACGGCGCTATGAATACCATCGAGGAGGAGGCTTTTATTCCTTACAACAAATCCTTTGCCGTGTTGAAAAGTGATATGGAGCAGCTGACTTATTTAAATAACAATAATGAATTGTTCCTGTATCTGAACGGCAGTATTTTTTGTATCAGGCTGGAGGAAAATTCTTATGAGGTAGTAGTGGAAAATCTGCCCCAGGGCAGCTTGAAGGTTTCCGAATCCAACCGAATGGTGGTATGGCCGGAAGGGTCGGATTTGTCCCAGAGCGAAAGCCTTGCCCTGATGAATTTGAATGACAGGACGATTTCAAGGGTAGAAGCAGGAAACGGTAATTTTATCCGCCCCCTGGGATTTATGGAGGAGGATTTAATATATGGGCTGGTCAGGGCGTCGGATATTTATACGGATAATGTGGGAAGCGTGGTTATGCCCATGTTTTGTGTCAATATCTGCAGCGGTTCCAATAACGCTGTTACCATGAATTATCAGAAGCCCGATACCTATGTGCTTGATATCAGCATTGAGAGTAACCAGATTAATTTGGAGAGGGTCAGCAAGGGAACCGTCAGCGGAAATTACATTCCTGTTTCCGACGACCAGATTATGAGCAATGAAATTGAATTGTCAGGAGAGAATGCTGTGGAAGTGGTAGTGACGGGCAATTTAGAAAAGCTTGTCCAGATTGCCGTAAAGGGAACCATGAATATAAAATCCTTAAAATTCCTGACGCCTAAAGAGGTTATGTATGAGGGCGGACATGAAATACATTTGAACTATCCAAAGCAGGATACAGGTAAATACTATGTTTATGGTTTCAACGGCATTGACAGGGTGTATTCCAATGTGGCAGAAGCTGTAACCTATGCGGAAAGTACCTCGGGGACGGTTATCAATGAAAGCGGCAGCTATATATGGGTAAGAGGAAACCGGGCGACAAGGAATCAGATTATGGGGGTTGAAACGGGTATGGAAGACGAAGAAAATTCTTCCCTGGCGGTATGCCTGAATTCCATGCTGGCGGCAGAGGGCATTACCAGAAACAGCCAGTATTTCCTGGACCGGGGCGAAACAGCCCTTTCCATATTGCGCAAGCAGCTTCCCGATGCGGAAATATTAGACCTTAGCGGCTGTAGTCTGGACGCCGTACTCTACTACGTCAGCAGGGACATTCCGGTCATGGCAATTTTAAATGACAGAAATGCCGTCGTGATTACGGGATATAATGAATTGAACACCATTATTATGGATCCTGTTGCCGGAACCACTGCCCATAAGGGCATGAATGATTCCAAGGAATGGTTTAACCAAAACGGCAATCAGTTTATAGCCTGCTTTATTGAAAAATAACGTGACGGTATTTTTGGAGCAGAAACAGTAAAAGCATACCCAGAATACCGCAGGAAATTATTTCCCCGACGCCGACTGTCAGCATAAAGAAGGGGATGCCGCCGGGCAGTCCATATGCGAAATGCAGTACAAGGGGGATAATCAGAATATTTGCAATCACAGGAGGAATTGGAGCCAGCCATTTCTGTCTGCGGAGTATATAGGTCCCGACTGCGCCAAGAAGTGTTGCAAGACTCCCGAAGACAACATCCCAAATAGGCGCGCCTGTCAGGAAATTGCTTAAAAGACATCCCACGAATAAACCGGGAATGGCGGCAGGGGTAAAAAAGGGTAAAATAGTAAGGGCTTCGGAAATCCGGACTTGAATGGCGCCGTTTGCCAGATCAAAGGCATTGATGGCAAGGGTCAGCACCACATAGATAGCAGCAATGACAGCTGCCTGGGTAATGAAATAAGCTTTTTTGTTTTTCATGATAATTTCTCCTTTAGTTTTGTTTTTTCTCCGTCTGTGCGGATAGGTCAGGAAGGTCTCGAACTGACCGGTTTGGAAAGCTTGCTTAAACCGGCTTTCACAACGCATTCAGTATAGCACGGGCGCAGAAAATGTCAAGAAGATTCTGTTCGGATGCGGAACCATGCAGTGCTGGCGTCAATGGAAAGAGATTAAATATTTATAAACCCGCGTGAAAGGAATTGACTTTTTGGGAACCATATTTTACCATTAACATATCATTTATATAAAGTGAAAGGGAGGAATCATACAATGGATTTTTTAAGTAAGGTGTCTGCAAAAGCCGGAGAGACATTTCAAACCATTAAAGATAGCGAAGTGACTAAAAAGGCAAAAAATTATGCAGGAATTCCCGGGCTACAGGTTCAGGTAGGAAAGTGTGAAAGCCAGATAAAAAAGGCTTATGAGCAAATAGGCGAGGAATATTATAAAGCCCATAATCATGAAGAAGAAAGCGGATATGCAGAGCAGTTTGCGGTTATCAAGGAAAATCTGGAGAAGATAGGTCGCCTGAAGGCGGAAATTGAAGAAAAGAAGAAGGGCGGGGAAGCAGTGGCTGACGCTTCAGACAGCACTATTGAAAAGGTATGCCCCATCTGCGGAAGAAGCGTTCCGGATGATTCTGCATTTTGCAGTGTCTGCGGGCATCAATTTTGAGTAGAGAGAAACAAAAAAGCTGTCATTTTCCTAAGGAAGTTTTTCCGTAGGAAAATGACAGCTTTTTTTATTCTGATGAGCAGCGAGCCGGATAGACGCGCCTGCGGCGTAATCCCCGGCTTATAAAATTCACTTTAGATTTCGCCGTTTCTGTATTTCTCCAGCAAGGTCTGAATCCGGTCATTGGGATTAAGCAGATCACTGATGGAAGCGTCATGGTTTAAGGTGTCAATAATGAAAGCAATATACTTACTCATATCACAATCAATATAATAAGACCTTTCTAAAAGCTCCGGTGTCTGGTAAATCAAATTAGTGGTCAGAATATCATCTATGATGCCATCATGAAATGCCTGGTCAAATTTGGCAAGACCATTTGTAAAAAGTCCGAAGGTAGCACAGATGAAAATGCGGTTAGCTTTTCTCTTTTTCAGCGCAGCCGCTACCTCCAAAACGCTTTCGCCGGAGGAAATCATATCGTCAACTACAATGATATCCTTTCCTTCTACGCTGGTGCCTAGAAATTCGTGTGCTACGATAGGGTTTCTGCCGTCAACAATGCGTGTATAATCCCGTCTCTTATAAAACATACCCATATCCAGACCCAATACATTCGCTATGTAAATGGCGCGGCTCATACCGCCTTCATCGGGGCTGACAACCATCATGTGGTCGGAGTCAATAGTAAGGTCTTTCACGTGGGAAAGAAGCCCTTTGATAAACTGATACGCCGGCTGGACAGTCTCAAATCCGTTTAAAGGGATTGCATTCTGCACCCTGGCATCATGTGCGTCAAAGGTAATGATGTTGTCCACTCCCATGCTTACCAGCTCCTGAAGGGCGATAGCGCAGTCTAAGGATTCCCTGGAGCTTCTTTTATGCTGCCTGCTTTCATAAAGGAAGGGCATAATCACAGTAATGCGCCGGGCCTTTCCGCCTACGGCTGCAATAATACGCTTTAAATCCTGGAAGTGATCATCCGGGGACATGTGGTTGGGATGCCCGCACAGGGAATAGGTAAGGGAATAATTTGCCACATCTACAAGAAGATAAAGGTCAGTGCCCCGGACTGATTCCAGAATAACACCTTTGGCTTCGCCTGAGCCAAAGCGGGGAACTTTGGTCTGAACCAGATAGGAATCCCGCTGGTAACCCTTAAATGCAAGACTTTCGCTGTGGGCATTTTCGCGCTCTGTTCTCCAGCCGACCAGATAACGGTCAACTTTTTCGCCTAAAGCCTTACAGCCCTCTAAGGCGACAATTCCCAAAGAGCCTACGGGAATTGTTTCCAGGTTTCTCATTTCTTCACGTTTGGACATGTGAAAGAACCTCACTTTCTCTTCTCTTGAAATTTTTTTAGCATTCTGATATCCCGTCCCTCAAATTTGCAAAAAGTAAAATGACTGCTGACACGGGAGAAAATCCTTTCGGAATAACGTCGGTTTAATTCATCTAAGGTCAGATTAGTAGAAATCAGGGTGGCTTTCTGGGATAAATCCCGGTTGTTTAAGCAGGTAAACAAGTCTGCCTTTACCCGTTCGGTAATCGCTTCCGTACCCAAATCATCTATTATGAGCAAATCACATTGATTCATATCTTCTATGAAGGAAAAATATTCGTTTTTGTCATCGCCAAAGCGCAAATCCACCAAATCCTTAAATAATTTGTCGGCACTGCGGTAGATTACGGAAAAGCCCATTTCCATCAGCTCCTTGGCAATGCAGCAGGATAGAAAAGTTTTGCCAGTACCCACATTACCATAAAAAACAAGATTTTGGTAGTCCGAGTTGAAATTTCTTATAAAATTTTTTGCGCTGTTTAATGCGTTTGAATAAGAAGCGCTTTCCGCTTCATTGAAATAATCAAAAGAAAGGGTGTCAAAATTTTGGATTTGGATTAAATCAAAAATGCCGGACTGCTCGAACAAAAGCCTTGTCTGGGCGGCAATAAAGCAACTGCATTTGCTGCGGCTTTCGGGGAGAAATCCCGTATCATGGCATTTGGCGCACTGATAAACAGGGGCAAGATAATCCGAAGGATACCCCGCTTCCTTTAAAAGCCGGTTCCGTCTGTCTATTAAAAGCTCCTCCTTCGTTTTCAGTTCTGAAAGCAGAGAAATGTCCTGGTTCAACCCTGCCTGGGTGCGTTTCATGCGCAGGGAGCGCAGTTCCTCTTCTAAAGTACAATATCCCGGAATTTTATCGCGGACCTCGTCTGTCCGTTTCATTTGTTTCCGGTTGTTTTTCAGACGGATACTGTCATATTTTTCCATAATGGAATCAAACTGCTTGTTGCTTAAACCCATAATAGCTGCCTCCGGGAAATAGGTATCAGTTGCTTAAAAGCATTTTTTCAAGAGCGTCGTAGTCATAGGAACGTTGCCCAAAGTCATTAAATCCGCCATCCTTCCGGGAAGAGGCAGAGGAAGTCTTTTGATAGGAATTATCCAAGGCTTCAATATCCTTTAGGGATTTGACGCCGGCTTCCTGCCACTTTACTAAAATAGCATTGGCATAGGGAAAACGGTTATGGTCCGTAGCAAGAACCGCGCGCTCGCACGCCTTTAAAATAATTTCCATGGAAAAGCCCATCTCGGTGGTCCATTTTTTAATGAAGGCAATTTCCGGCTCGGTGGGAGCGGCGCTTTTGCCTAAGGCGCGCATAATGCTGTACACCTGTTTTTCATATTTTGCAGTACGCAGTTTTGCCTGTCTTACGGTTGTAATATGGGACTGCGCCCAGTCTATGGCTACTTTTTCCATATAGGAAAATTGCTTTTTGCCTCTTTCCACACAATACTGGATTAAATAGTCAATTAAATCCGTGGAAAAACCAAGGGTTGTATAAATGAAAAGAAGAATTTCCAAATCATTTCGGGAAAGTATCTTTCCTGTATATTGTTCCGCAATAAAAATAATCTGGGCGGTTTCATTATCATTTTGGAATGCATTTAAATCATCGGCGGAAAAAGCTTCCCGTACAATAGGTTCGCTTTTGGGAGCAGAAGCCTTGGATGCTTTAGGGCTGACCAAAACCGGTTCAGACACCGTGACAGCCTTGGGTGTTAAAGGCAGAATTTCAGCCTTGAGGGTCAAAGATGGAAAGGGGAGGATATGAACCGCCTTTAGGGAGCGTTCGCCGTCATAGTCCAGGGAAAGAAGCTTTTGCTTCTCCCAATAACGGAGCGCGCGTAAAATGTCCTTTTCCGTATAGTTGAACCTGTCAGCGATATCGGAAATGCTAAAAGGCAGATTGGCGCTTGTCATACGAACCAGATATAAATAGATCTTTATCTGCGCATCATTAGCAGCCACCATATATTCATCAATAAATTGATTGGATATAATGGTAGCGTTCAAATCCTGATCCTTGTAAATGGTTAAATTTGTCATCTCATCACCTGATTTAATTCATTCTTTAAAGCAAATGAAGTATAGCATAAATCGAAGAAAAATGAAATAGGCAATTTTGGAAGAACGCCCGTAAATACGGGGTTTCCGGCACTTTTGGGAAAATGTGGATACTGTGGATTGCCAGTCCACATAACTTAAAATATTTGTCGATATATCAGACTGCGCCGCATGTTTTACGGTCAATGCGAATTGTGTTATGTAAATCCAAATATCCACAATGAAAAGTGGGTAATTTTTGGCAATTCATTGTGGATAATGTGTATAATTATTTTTTTAAAAGGTCTTCCCCAATGTTTACAACGTCTCCGGCCCCCATAGTTATCAACAAATCGCCAGGGGAATAATTTTTCTTTAAAAAAATTTCAATTTCTTCAAAAGAAGGGAAATAATCGCATACAACTCCCAGCTTTAAAAGTTCATTCTGTAAATCCTTAGAACTGATTCCTGATAGATTTTTCTCCCTTGCCGCATAGATATCCGCCAGTACCACGTGGTCGGCGGCGGATAAAGACCGGGCAAATTGAGGAAGGAAAGCCTTGGTCCTTGTGTAGGTGTGGGGCTGGAATACACACCAAAGCTTTTTATGGGGGAGATTTGCGGCTGCCGAAAGGGTTGCGGAAATTTCCGTGGGATGATGGGCGTAATCGTCGATAATCGTAACGCCGTCACATTCTCCTTTATGCTGGAATCTTCTGTCAGTACCCTGGAAGCCGGCAAGCGCTTTTTTAATACAATCCGTAGGAATGCCCAGCATATCGGCGAGGGCAATGGCAGCCATGGAATTGTACACGTTGTGTTCTCCCGATACCCCCAGCTTAAAAGAACGGCGGGTATCCTTATGACACAGGCAGTAGGTGGGTCTGGCAAATTCGTCATAGGTAATTTCCCCGGGGTAATAGTCGGAAGAGGAATCCTTGCCAAAGGTTATGACACGGCATTTTAAGGAGCCGGTAATTTCCGTCAGGTTTTCAATATCCCCGTTTATAATCAGGACGCCGTCTTCGGGAAGCAGGGCGGCAAACTTTTGAAAGGAATTGCGAATATCATGAATATCCTTAAAGAAATCCATGTGATCTTCTTCTATATTAAGAATTAATCCGATTTTTGGGAAAAAGCTCAAAAAGCTGTTGGTGTATTCGCATGCTTCCGTAACAAACAGGGGGGAATTTCCGACCCTGATATTACCACGGATAGAAGGGAGTATCCCGCCGATAGAAAGGGTGGGGTCCGTATCTGCGGCAAGAAGAATTTCGCTGACCATGGAGGTTGTTGTAGTTTTTCCATGAGTCCCGCTGACTGCTACGGGAGTATCATAATTTAACATAATCTGCCCTAAAAGCTGGGCGCGGGTCAGACAAGGGATGTTCTGTTCTTTTGCGGCGGCAAGCTCGGGATTGTCCTCACGTATTGCCGCAGTGTATACAATGACATCCGTATCCTTTGTAATATTTGCAGCGGACTGCCCGTAAACGACAGAAGCGCCTTTTTCCTTGAGATGCACGGTCAGACTGCTTTCTTTTGCATCTGAACCGGATACGATAAACTTACGGTCCAGCAGGATTTCAGCAAGACCGCTCATGCTGATGCCTCCGATGCCAATAAAATGCACGTGGACAGGATGGCTAAAATCAATATTATACATGGGACACACTTCCTATTCTTAAAAGATTTTGAATTCATTATACCATATTCCGGTACTTGATTCTGTTCTTTGCGTACATTATATCACAGACGCGGCTGTCTGTGGATGTCATTTGTCCTTTGCGAAAAAATGCGAAAAATGTGGAATTATACATTTTTTACAACAAATGGTACTTAAATACTAAAAATACAAGAGTGGCAATATACAAAATATCCAAAACAAACAGGATTAAAAAAGAGAAAATTGTATATTTTTAACATATACTTTAAAAAATAGGGATAATTTATTTGTAAAAAATATTCACTTTGCATAGATAGTATGCTATAATCAATATTACCATTTATTAAAAATATTCTTTTCATAATATTATTTTCAGGATATTGGGAGAGATAGCAAGAGGTGAGGACATGATTAAGAAAGAAATGATTGCCATGCTGTTAGCCGGCGGACAGGGCAGCAGACTTGGAGTGTTGACAGCAAAAGTGGCAAAACCCGCTGTATCCTTTGGCGGCAAATACCGCATCATTGATTTCCCGCTTAGTAACTGTATTAATTCGGGTGTTGATACGGTAGGCGTGCTGACGCAGTATCAGCCGCTTCGGTTAAATACCCATATCGGGATTGGTATTCCTTGGGATTTAGACAGGAACGTCGGAGGGGTTACGGTTTTACCGCCATATGAAAAGAGTTCAAATACGGAGTGGTACACAGGAACCGCAAATGCCATCTATCAGAACATTGCGTATATGGACAGTTTTAATCCGGATTATGTCTTGATTTTATCCGGCGACCATATTTATAAGATGGATTATGAGGTAATGCTTGATTACCACAAGTCAAAGGGAGCGGAGGTTACCCTTGCGGCTATGCCGGTTCCCCTGGAGGAAGCTAAGAGATTTGGTATTTTGATTACGGATGAGGACCGCCGTATCAATGAATTCGAGGAGAAACCCGAAAATCCCAGGAGCAATCTGGCAAGCATGGGCATCTATATTTTCAACTGGAAGACCTTAAAGGAGGCTTTGATTGCCAATGCACAGCAGCCTTCCCTGGATTTTGGCAAGCACGTTATCCCGTACTGCCATGGAAAAGGAGCACCCTGCTATGCTTATGAATACAACGGTTACTGGAAGGATGTAGGAACCCTCCATTCCTATTGGGAAGCTAACATGGAGTTGATTGATATTGTTCCGGAGTTCAATCTCTATGAGGAATACTGGAAGATTTACACCAAGTGCGATAAGCTTCCGCCCCAGTATATATCCGCTAACAGTGAAATTGAAAAATGTATTATCGGAGAAGGCGCCCAGATTTACGGCAAGGTTTATAACTCTGTAATCGGCTGCGGCGTTACCATTGGGGAGGGAACCGTTGTAAGGGATTCCATCATTATGAATGATGCGGAAATCGGCTTTGGCGGAAACATAGAAAAAGCAATTATAGCGGAAAATGTATCCATTGGAGATAATGTTACAATCGGCTGCGGCGAGGAAGTGGACAACGATACGGCTCCTCATATTTACAATCACGGGCTTGTGTGTGTGGGCGAAAAATCAGTGGTGCCAAGCGGCGTTACCATAGGAAAGAACGTGGTAATTTCCGGCGAGACGAGCACGGAGGATTACGAAAACATGCAGTTGGCAAGCGGAAAATCTTTAGTTAAGGCAGGTGATGAGGTATGAGAGCGATAGGAATTATTTTAGCCGGCGGCAACAATCACAGAATGGGTGAATTATCCAAGAAGAGAGCTATTTCGGCTATGCCCATTGCAGGAAGTTACCGAAGCATTGATTTTGCATTGAGCAATATGACAAACTCCCGTGTTCAGAAAGTAGGAGTATTTACCCAGTATAATGCAAGAAGCTTAAATGAACACTTAAGTTCCTCCAAATGGTGGGATTTCGGTAGAAAGCAGGGCGGATTGTTCGTATTTACGCCTACGGTTACCAGCGAGAACAATTCGTGGTACCGTGGAACAGCAGACGCTATTTACCAGAACCTTTCCTTTTTAAAGGAAAGCCATGAGCCTTATGTTGTGATTGCTTCCGGAGACTGTGTATATAAGATGGATTATAACAAGGTGCTGGAATACCACATTGCCAAAAAGGCGGATATTACGGTTGTCTGCAAGGATATGGATGCGGGAGAAAACGTTGACCGTTACGGAACCGTTAAAATGAATGAGGACTGCCGTATTGAAGAGTTTGAGGAAAAGCCTATTGTGGCAAAATCCAATACGATATCCTGCGGTATCTATGTTATCAGAAGAAGACAGCTGATTGAACTGATTGAAAAATGTGCGGAAGAGAATCTTTATGACTTTGTTAAGGATATTTTAATCCGTTATAAGAGCTTAAAGAGAATTTATGGTTATAAAATGACGGATTACTGGAAGAATATTGCGACGGTTGAGGATTATTTCAACACCAACATGGATTTCCTGAAACCGGATATCCGTAATTATTTCTTCAGGGAGCACCCGGATATTTATTCCAAGGTAGACGACCTTCCGCCCGCAAAATACAATGTAGGCGCAAAACTCAAAAACTGTCTGATTTCCAGCGGAAGCATCATTAACGGAACTGTAGAAAATTCCGTTATCTTTAAGGATGTATTTGTAGGAAATAATTGTACCATTAAAAATTCCGTTATCCTCAATGATGTGTATATCGGAGACAATACTTATATTGAGAACTGTATTGTGGAAAGCCATGATACAATCCGTGCTAATTCATATCTGAAGGGAGAAGATGGCATTAAGGTTATAGTGGAACAAAATGACAGGTTCGTAATCTGATTTGTAAGGAACTAAGGGGGCATACGAATGAATATTACAGACGTACATGTACGAAAGATAAATCATGAAGGTAAAATGAAAGCTGTTGTATCCATTACGTTGGACGACGTTTTCGTAGTACATGACATCAAGGTAATTGACGGAGAGAAGGGCTTGTTTATTGCCATGCCCAGTAAGAAAACTGCCGACGGAGAATACAGGGATATCGCACATCCCATCAATTCAGCCACCAGAGAGTTGATTCAGACGACGATTTTGAAGGCTTATGAAGATGCGTTGGCGGCACCTGAGGCTGGCGAATAAAGGTTTGGTTTTTCGAGAAGGAAAATAGAGGTTACAAAGAGAGGTCTGTGCCGGGGGGTGCGGACTTCTTTTTGCAATAAAAAACAATAAAAATGGAAAATACAAGTTTATAAATGCCTTTCTTTTTGGTATGATATTAAAGCAGGAAATGGAAGCAGGGAAATGAGGAGGCGGCGCAGCAGGTTGTTTATCCGTCCTCCAAAAGGAAACAGGAAAGGAAATGTAAAATGAAAATAGGAATCATCGGTTATGGAAATTTAGGAAGAGGAATTGAGTGCGGTATCAGGCAGAATGAGGATATGGAGCTGGCGGCTGTATTTACCAGGAGGAATCCGGAGGACGTCAAAATACTGACAGAGGGCGTCCCGGTATATCCCATAGATGAGCTTACAAAGATGCAGGGGCAACTGGATGTTGTGATTCTCTGCGGGGGAAGCGCAACGGATTTGCCGGTACAGACGCCGGAGTATGCGAAATATTTTAATGTGGTTGACAGCTTTGACACCCATGCCAAAATACCGGAGCATTTTGCAAAGGTGGATGCGGCGGCAAAGGAGAGCGGTCATGTGGCGCTGATTTCCTGCGGCTGGGATCCGGGCATGTTTTCCTTAAACAGATTATATGCCAATGCCATTCTGCCGGAGGGAAAGGATTATACCTTCTGGGGGAAGGGCGTCAGCCAGGGACATTCCGACGCTATCCGCCGGGTGGAAGGCGTAAAGGACGGCAAGCAGTATACGATTCCGGTAGAGGACGCCTTAAAGGAAGTCAGAAGCGGCAGCAATCCGGAGCTGACCACCAGGCAGAAGCACATCAGGGAGTGCTTTGTAGTGGCGGAGGAAGGCGCGGATAAAGCCAAAATCGAAGAGACCATTAAAAATATGCTCAATTATTTTGCAGATTATGATACGACTGTTCATTTCATCAGCGAAGAAGAATTGAAAAGGGACCACAGCAAAATCCCCCACGGAGGCTTTGTGTTCAGGACCGGGGCAACGGGCTTTGAAAAGGAGCACAAGCATATTATCGAATACAGCTTGAAGCTGGATTCCAACCCGGAATTTACCGCATCGGTTATTCTGGCATTTGCAAGGGCGGTAAACCGTCTTTCCAAAGAGGGGCAGAGGGGCTGCAAAACGGTATTTGACGTGGCGCCGGCTTATCTTTCCCCTAAATCGGGAGAAGAGCTGCGTAAGGAACTGTTATAAAAAAATCTGCCCATGGAGGGAAAAATGTTTATAATTGCAGGACTTGGGAATCCTTCAAAGGAATATGATAAAACAAGGCATAATGCGGGCTTTGATACGGTGGATTATCTGGCGGATAAGCATGGCATTTACATGGGGGAGAAAAAACACAAGGCACTGGTTGGAAAAGGCGTGATTGCCGGGGAAAAGGTGCTTCTGTTAAAGCCCCAGACCTTTATGAATCTGAGTGGGGAAAGCGTGCGGAGCGCCTTGGACTATTACAAGGCGGATGAGACTGGGGAGCTGATTGTGATTTATGATGATATTTCCCTGCCGCCGGGACAGCTGCGTATCCGCAAAAAGGGCAGCGCAGGGGGGCACAACGGAATTAAGAATATCATTGCCCATTTAGGGCATGACAGCTTTGTGCGGATTAAGATAGGCGTAGGGGAAAAGCCTAAGGGCTGTGACCTTGCGGATTATGTGCTGGGTCGTTTTTCAAAAGAGGAACGAAAGGTTATGGAGGAAGCTTTCAAGGAAGCGGGAGATGCCGTGGAGGCTATTATAGAAAAAGGACCTGATGCGGCAATGAATTTATTTAACCATAAAAAGGATTCGTTTGCTCAGGGTTAAGAGGGATAGAAAGTGAAAGTGTTGCGGGAGTGCCTTAAAGGGCTGTCGGATTTTGAAGAAATGCAGAAGGATATGGAAAAGGGCAGGAATATTGCCCTTTCCGGCTGTGTGGATTCCCAAAAAGTGCATATGATGTGGGGGCTTTCCGGGGATTTTCCCTATAAGGTCATTGCGACTTATTCTGATAAACGGGCGAGGGAGCTGTACGAGGATTTTCTTTTTTATACGAAGGAAGTATTGTATTTTCCTGCCAAGGATTTTATTTTTTTTCAGGCGGATATTCACAGCAATAAGGTAACCAGGGAGAGGATTGCCGTATACCGCAGGATTTTGGAGGCGGAGCCGGTTACCATTATTACTACCTTTGACGCCTTTATGGCGCCCTGTATGCCATTAAGCGTCCTGGAAAAGAATGTGGTAAAGCTTGATGAGGACAGCGTTGTGGACGAAAGGGCGCTTTCGGAAAAGCTTTCCCGCATGGGATATGAGCGGGTGCCCCAGGTGGAAGCCGGGGGACAGTTTTCCGTCCGCGGCGGTATTGTGGATGTATTTGATCTGACGGAGGAAAATCCTTACCGTATTGAGCTGTGGGGGGATGAAGTTGATTCCATCCGCAGCTTTGACGTGCTGAGCCAGAGGTCTATTGAGGAGCTTTCCGAAATAACGGTTTATCCTGCCACGGAGCTGCTTTTGACAAGGGAGCAGCGAAGCAACGGACTGGACAGAATTAAAAAGGAAGCGGGGGCGGTGGAGAAACGCTTCCGGGACGCCCACCAGCCGGAGGCGGCTGCAAGGGTTAAGAACCAGATGGAGACTTTGAGGGAGCAGCTGGAGGAATTTGGGGTTTTAGCCAATCTGGACAGCTATATTCATTATTTTTGTGAGGAAACCGTTTCTTTTCCCCAGCTTTTGTCGGAGGAGGAAACTGTTTTCTTTATTGATGAACCCCTTCATGTGGCGGAGCACACGGACGCCATTGAGCTGGAATTTGAAGAGAGCATGAAAAACCGTCTGGAAAAGGGCTATACCCTGCCGGGGCAGACGAAAATCCTATATCCGGCAAAGGAAGTCATGGCAAAGCTGAATAAGCGGTTTCTGATCTGTATTTCCACGCTGGACGGACGAGCGCCTGGCATTGACATTGACAAGAAGTATTACATTACTACAAAGAGTATCCAATCCTTTCATAACAGCTTTGAAGAGCTGTGTAAGGAGTTAAAGCGTTATAAAAAGAATAGCTACAGGGTCCTGCTGGTTACGCCCTCCCGCACCAGGGCAAAAAGATTGTCCGATGAGCTGCGGGATATGGGACTGCCCTGCTTTTACAGTGAAAGCGGGACGGAGGAGCCGGGGGAAGGGGAAATCATGTCCGTCTACGGGCAGATTTTAAAGGGCTTTGAATATCCCCATTTAAAGTTCGCCCTCATTTCCGAAAGCGATATTTTCAGCGGCAGGGCAGTAAAGAAGAAAAAGAAGAAACGCTATGAAGGGCAGAAAATCAATGATTTCGCCGATTTGAAGGTAGGGGATTACGTAGTCCACGAAAGCCATGGGCTGGGCGTTTACCAGGGGATTGAGAAGGTGGAAGTGGACCATGTGGTCAAGGATTATATGAAAATTGCCTACCGGGACGGGGGAATCCTCTATGTCAGGGCAACGGGCTTTGACGTCATCCAGAAATATGCGGCGGCAGAGGCAAGGAAGCCCAAGCTCAACAAGCTTGGCACCCAGGAATGGGAAAAAACCAAGACTAAGGTCAAGACCGCAGTTTCCGAGGTGGCGAAGGAATTGGTGGAGCTTTATGCCCTCCGCGCCAACAAGGAGGGGCATGCTTATGGGGAGGACACGGTGTGGCAGCGGGAGTTTGAAGAACTGTTTCCTTATGAGGAGACGGAGGACCAGTTGTCCGCCATTGAAGCTACCAAGCGGGATATGGAAAGCCCGAAGATTATGGACCGGCTGATTTGCGGGGATGTGGGTTTTGGAAAAACGGAGATTGCCATCCGTGCCGCCTTTAAGGCAGTCCAGGAGGGGAAGCAGGTAGTTTATCTGGTGCCCACCACCATTCTTGCCAAGCAGCATTATGATACCTTTAGGCAGCGCATGAAGGATTATCCCGTTACCATAGAGATGCTTTCCAGGTTCCGCACGGCTGCGGAGCAGAAGCATACCATTGAAGAGATGAAGAAGGGTATGGTGGACATTGTCATAGGAACCCACCGGGTGCTTTCCAAGGATGTTGCGTTTAAGGATTTAGGGCTTTTGGTCATTGATGAGGAGCAGCGTTTTGGAGTCAGCCACAAGGAAAAAATCAAGCAGTTAAAAAACAATGTGGATGTGCTGACCCTGACGGCAACGCCGATTCCCAGGACCTTGCATATGAGTCTTGTGGGAATCCGGGACATGAGCGTTTTGGAGGAAGGACCGGGGGATCGTATGCCCATCCAGACCTATGTCATGGAGTATAACGAGGAGATGGTCAGGGAGGCGATAAACAGGGAGCTTGCCAGAAACGGGCAGGTTTACTATGTATATAACAGGGTGGATTCCATCGGGGAGGTTACGGCTGCGGTCCAGGCTTTGGTGCCGGATGCAGTTGTGGCGTACGCCCACGGACAGATGAAGGAATCCGAGCTGGAGAAGATTTTGTATGAGTTTATTAACGGGGAAATTGATGTGCTGGTGTCAACCACCATCATTGAAACGGGAATAGACATTCCCAACGTGAACACCATGATTGTCCATGATTCCGATAGTCTGGGGCTTTCCCAGCTTTACCAGTTAAGGGGGCGCGTGGGGAGGAGCAACCGGAATGCCTTTGCCTTTTTGATGTACCGCAGGAATAAGGTGCTGCGGGAGGTGGCGGAAAAGCGTTTAGAGGCAATTAAGGAATTTACCGATTTGGGAAGCGGCTTTAAAATAGCCATGAAGGACTTGGAAATCCGGGGTGCAGGCAATCTTTTGGGGAAGATGCAGCATGGACATATGGAAGCCGTGGGCTACGACCTTTACTGCAAGATGCTCAACGAGGCGGTTAAGCATTTGAAGGGAATTGATGTAAAGGAGGATTTCCAGACCACCATCGATTTGGATATCAACGCCTTTATTCCCGTAGAATATATTCTGAATGAGTTTCAAAAGCTGGATATTTATAAAAGGATTGCCGTCATTGAAAACGAGGAAGAGTGCGACGATATGCGCACGGAGCTTTTGGACCGGTTCGGGAGCCTGCCAAAAGAGGTGGAAAACCTGCTACAGATTTCCTTAATCCGTGCCAGGGCGCACAGGATGTATGTGGAGGAAATCAAGGGCAAGAAGAACGGCATTACCATTATTATGAATGTGAGGGCGGACATTAAGGCGGAAAATATCCCAAGCGTCCTGGAGGAAATGGAAGGCAGGCTGAAATTTACCCTGAAAAATATTCCCACCTTTACGTATAAGATTTACCCAACAGGATTTGATAAAAAGGATGAGGAGATGCTTTTGGAGACGGCGGTAAAGATTATCGCTGTCATGGAGAAATATTTGATTTAGATATAAACAGACAGTTGCGAAGCTTCGGGGCGGGCATAAAAAATCATGGGGCTGGGGGATAAATAGTTTCCTTTCTTTATCCCGGTTCCAGACATAAGATTTTCTAAATGTTCCGACCAGGTATTTGGTTCCGGACGCAAGCGGCATATAGCGGCGTCCATGCCGCGATATGCCTTTCTCCGGCGTCCTGCCTCCGAATTGCTGGAAGTGGAGCGAAACATTAAGAAAATCTAATGCCTTTCACAAGGGATAAGGAAAGGAAACTATTTATCCCCCAGCCCATGATTTTTTATGCCCGCCCCAAAGCTTTGGAATTGCCTGCTTGTAACAAAGATATAAAGGAGAGGTTTTTATGTACAACTATCAGCTGCAACAATGGTTGCTGTTCTTTTTCATTTATTGTTTTCTGGGCTGGTGCTGGGAATCCGCCTATGTTTCGGTGCGGAAAAGACAGTGGGTCAACAGAGGCTTTTTGAAGGGACCCTTTCTGCCCATTTACGGTTCAGGCGCACTGGCAGTATTGGTTTCCACACTTCCTGTCAGGGAATACCCGGCGTTGGTGTATGTATTTGGCTTGATTGGGGCGACACTTTTGGAGCTGGTTACGGGTATCTGCATGGAAAGTCTTTTCCATGTAAGGTATTGGGATTACAGCAATCAGAAGTTCAACTATAAAGGGCATATCTGTCTAAGCTCCTCCGTTGCCTGGGGATTCTTTTCCCTTGCTATGATATATGGCTTCCATAAGCCCATAGAAAGACTGGTGCTTAGCTTCCCTTACCAGCTTACCAATGCGGTTTCCTTTATCCTGACGGCAGCAGTTGCCGCAGACTTTGCAGTCAGCTTCAAGACAGCCATGGAGCTGCGTGATATCCTGGATGGAATGGAGCGGATTAAGGACGAGATGAAGAAGCTTTCGAGAAGGGCTGAGATTATCGAGACCTTCCTGGCGGACAGCGCCGAGAAGCGGAAGGAAGAAACTGTGGGAGAGCTGCGCCAGATTCGTGAGAAACAGCAGATATACCGTGAACGCATGAAGGCGGGGCTGAAACGGAATGTATCTGTTGAGCGGCTGTTGAAGAGAAATCCCGGCGCCGTTTTAAGGAGGTATAGCGCATCCTTAAAGGAATACAGGGAGCAGCTGTTACAGGATATCAAAGAAGAAATTGAAGAGAGAATCAGACGATGAAAATCACACCTTTATTGAAAAATGCAGATTGGAAGGAAATCCCCCAGGAGGCTTTGCGGGAGGAATTTAGGAAAGCGGAAAAGTGCGGAGAAATCAGAATCGGGGAGAACTGCTTATTTTACCGGGGCTTTCTCAGAATCAGATTTGCGCCCCTTGAAGTATGTGAACGGATGTATATGCGGGTGGAATTTGGGGAATATGGGGAATTTCCCCTCCATGAGCATTATATTGTTATCCGGACGAGGCAGGGGAAGGAGCTTTTCCTAAGGATGGAAAGACCGGATGATGCAAGAGCGGTCATGGAATGCATGAAGAAACATTTCCGCCGGGTTGCCCTGGGGAAAGAAAAAGTGGAATGAGGAGGAGCGCATCTTTATGGATGAAAAAGAAATGATAGACGAGATATTAAAGCATCTGGATAAAGAAACGGGACAGGGAGTTGCCAGGATGAGTGTGGAGATTGACGAAAAGGCAGAAGAGGCGAAGCAGGTTGACCACGGATGCTGCCATATGTATGGAAGGCGCGCCAGTGAAACGGTGGCGCTTTTGGATATGTATACGGATGTCAGCCACGGGGAGTCTGACAGATAAGGGCGTCTTGGTAAAGGAGGAAGCCGGATGATTTATGGAATTATTAATTTTTTACAGATGGCAGGGGTACTGACGGGCTTTTTGACCATTGTTTTCATTGCCAGGAAAAAAGCCTCCGAGACCCAGAAGCTGCTGCTCATTGCATGCTGCTGTGCTTTTGTGAGCATACTGGCGTATACTATGGAAATCCATGCCAAATCCCTGGATGCCATGGTTATGGCGATTAAATTCGGCTATGTGGGGAAATGTTATATATTGCTGTTTTTCTTAATGTTCATGGCGTATTACTGTAATGTCAATATCCCCCAAGGGGTATTCCGCGCCTTTCTGGTGTTTAATACCCTGATGCTGTTGATTATCATTACCTGCGACAGACATACGCTGTATTATAAAAGTATCCGTCTTTCCAATGATGGGCTTTTTCCCCATGCGGAATTTGAAAAGGGCGTCTGCTACTGGATGCTGATGATTGTCATGATTGGGCTGATGGCGTGGTATATCATTCTGTGTCTGACAGAGGTCAAAAAGAGGAAGGGGATTGAAAAAAAGCGTCTTCTGCTCCTTTCCTTTTCGGGGCTGATTCCGGGCTATATGCTGACTGTGTACCTGACGGGCATCATGGATATTCTGGACCCCGTGCCCTTAGGCATTGTGCTTTCCTGTTTGCTGTTGACCCTGAATGTGAACAAATACGGGCTTTTGGACACCATGGAGCTGGCGCGCGAAAAAATCATAGAGAATACCAAGGACGGGCTGATTATCTTGGACGCCAGCTATAATCTTTTGTACGCCAACGCCATTGCCAGGGCGCTTTTTCCGGATATCTACAACAAGGAAGGCAGGGAGGAGCGAATCGGGGAGATGTTCAAGGACAACAAAAGAGAAGCGGTTGTGGATATAGAAGGGAAAAATTATGAAATCCGTGTCTCCCGCATTGAGGATGACAATCGTCCGGGAGCTGTCAGAGGATATCTGGCATGGATTTTTGATATGACCTTTGTCAACCGTTATACGGAGGAAATGATACGCTTACGGCAGGAAGCGGAAAAAGCCAACCTGGCGAAAACCACCTTCCTCGCCCGGATGTCCCACGAAATCAGGACTCCCATGAACGCCATTATCGGGTTTTCCGATTTGTGCTTAAATGACGGGGATGAGGGAGAAATGAAGGAATATGTCCAGAATATCAGGGAATCGGCGGGGACTTTGATGGTTCTGATTAACGAGGTTTTGGATATTTCCAGGATTGAATCCGGTAAGATTGTCCTGACTGACGTGGCGTACAGCATGAGGGAGCTGATGCAGGAAGTGATTTCAGCCATTGTTCCCCAGGTAAGCGCCAAAAACCTGACCTTCCGTTATCTTTTGGAAAAGGATATTCCGGTTATGCTGAAGGGAGATAAAAAGGAAGTACACCATATTATGTCCAATCTTCTTTCCAACGCCATGAAATATACATCGGAGGGAACCATTCTTTTTAAGGTCAAAGAGATAAAAAGAGCGGAACAAAAAATCCTGCTGGAGATAGCCGTAAAGGATACAGGAATCGGCATCAGGGAGGAAGAGCGGGGACAGATATTTGACCGCTTTGAGCGTCTGGATATGAAGAAAAATTACGGGGTGGAAGGAACCGGGCTTGGATTGTCCATTGTGAAAAACCTGGTGGAGCTTATGGGCGGCTCGGTAGAGGTGGAGAGCGCCTACGGGGAAGGAAGCCTTTTCAGGGTAAGGATATGGCAGGAAATTCTGGATGAAAGACCGGGAGAAGCCTACAGAGGCTCCAATAGCGATGATATCAAAGATACCCTGGGACATTTAAAAAATGCGGCTCCCGGAAGCAGGGGCACAAGAAAGCGGCGTCCTATCCGTTTCCCCCAAGCCAGGGTGCTGGTAGTGGACGATAACAAGGTCAATTTGAAGGTGGCGTCCGGTCTGCTGAAGCTGTATGGGATTGACGTGGAGCTGGCAGAATCCGGGGCGGAATGTCTGGAGGCTGTAAAAAAGCAGACCTACGATATGATACTGTTAGACCAGATGATGCCGGAAATGGACGGGGTGGAGACCCTTTCCCGTTTGCGGGAGACCAAAAGGGAATATAAAAAAACACCTGTTATAGCATTGACGGCAAATGCCCTTGTAGGAGTGCGTGAGGAAATGCTGGAGAAAGGCTTCGATGATTTCCTGGGCAAGCCCATGGATTTGACGGAGCTGGAAAATGTCCTCATTAAATTTTTGAAGGATAAGCTGGAAGAGGTGCCGGAGGAGACGAAGGAAGAAGAGCGTCCGGCGCCGGAAACTGTTAAAAGATATGAAGGGCTGCTCCAAAAGGGAATCGACGTGCAGGCGGGCATTGGGCTTTGCGGAGGCGAGGAGAGCTATGGGGAGGTTTTGGACGCCTTTATAAAAAATGCACCTTCCCAGCAAAAAGATTTACTGCTGTCCTTAAAGGAAGCGGACTATGAAAGATATGCGATTCTGGTCCACGCCCTGAAAAGCGCATCTGCATCCATAGGGGCTTTCAGGCTGTCAAAGCTTGCAGAAATTCATGAAGAGGCGGGCGGCAGAGGGGACGCTTCTTATATTAATGAGGATTTTGTGAATCTGATGGAGGAATACAGGGGGAGTGTAAAGGTATTGGAAGAAATAAGGGAAAGAAAGGAATGATTGGGGATGCGGATATTTTGGATTATTATCGGCGGCTATCTGTTGGGAAGCATTTTGTTCGGGGAGATTTTTTTAAAGCTTTTAAAGAAAAAGGAAATCAGGAATGAGGGGAGTGATGGAAATCCGGGCACCTTTAACGCCTTTGCGGGCGGCGGGATGCTTTGCGGCATCCTGACGCTGTTGTGTGATTTAGGAAAGGGAGCCCTTCCGGTATTCCTCTATTTACAGTTTCATGGTTCAAAATCTCCGGGAGGCACATTGGTCCTTGTCATGCTTGCGCCGGTGCTGGGTCATGCTTTTCCTGTCTATCGGGGTTTTAAAGGCGGTGGGAAAGCCATTGCGGTCAGCTTTGGCGTGCTTTTGGGATTAGTTCCCAATCTGGTTCCAGTATTGATTCTGGCGTTTTTCTACCTGCTCTATTCGGCATTTAGGATACAACCTCATTCTAAAAGAAGTATCCTGACCTTTTCCTGTGCCACAGCAACGTCGCTGTTTTTGGTAAAGGAATCCGCACTCAAGCTGGGAATGGCGTTAATCAGTACGGTTGTGGTAGGAAAACATGTTTGGTCGGACCGGTTATGCAGGGAGAACCGGCTGGAAGAAATAAAATGAAGTCTCAAAAATGAAAGGAAAACGCCACAGGATTTTCAAAACAAATAATAAATTTTTACAAGGTATAAAATACCTTCATTTACAAATAATAGTATCACGAAATAGCAGACACAACGATTGATAGATGGAGGAATTTTAATATGAAAGCTACGGGTATAGTCAGAAGAATTGATGATTTGGGGAGAATCGTCATTCCCAAGGAAATCAGAAGGACACTGCGTATCAGGGAAAGCGACCCACTGGAAATATTTACCGGCAGGGAAGGAGAAATTGTCCTGAAAAAATATTCGCCCATCGGGGAAATGAGCTCCTTTGCAAAGCAATATGCGGAAAGCCTGGCGCAGGTTTCCGGGAAGGTGGCGTTAATTGCCGACAGAGACCAGTTTATTGCCACCGCAGGCGGGGGAAAGGCGTTTAACGGAAAAGGCTTGAGCAGGCACTTAGAGGACGCCCTGGAAAGAAGGGAAACCATTCTGGCAGGAAAGGGCGAGAAACAGTTCTTGGAAATCACGCCGGAAATCCAGGACGCCTATGAGCAGGAAATGATTGCGCCTATTATCTGCGAAGGAGACGTTATCGGTGCGGTTATCCTCTTAGAAACCGACGATAAGGGGAAGATGGGGGAAGTGGAAAAAAAGCTTGCCCAGTCCGCCGCAGCGTTTTTAGGACGGCAGATGGAACAGTAACAGAAAGGCGAATGAAAACCAAATATGAAAAAAACGTGAAAAATGGAGTATACCGCTCCATTTTTTTCTGTTTTATGATACCATAATGATAATTACGGTTCCATGGTGGGAACAAGGGTATCCGTATCTGTCATATCGTGATAAGCCGGAACCGATAAAAAGATAGAAATAAATTGGGAGACGAGCGGCGTTTATATGAAAAACTGTATGATAAAAACGACCTTAAGGGAAATAAAAAGCAGCTTCGGGCGCTATCTTGCCATTATGTCCATCGTGGCATTGGGCGTAGGTCTTTTTGCGGGACTACGTGTAACGACACCTGCCATGGTCAGGGCGGGGGACAAGTATACAAGGGAAAATGTCCTCTATGATTATCGTCTTTTGAATACTCTGGGATTTGAAGAGGAGGATGTGGAAGCCTTCCGGAAAAGCGACGCCGTCCTTTCGGCGGAGGGAAGCGTGACGGAGGATTTTATCTGCACTACAGATTCCGGAGAGGCTTATGTTATCAAAGCCCATTCCCTGACGGAGGATGTGAACCGGGTGGCTTTAAAGGAGGGACGTCTGCCCGAGGCGGATAATGAATGTGTGCTGGACGTCCGCGCCCTGTCCCTGTCGGGGCTGACGGAGCTTTCTCTGGGGGATGAAATCAAATTCAGTGATAGTAACATAGAGGATACCTTTGACGCTTTTACCTATGATGCCTATGAGGTGGTAGGGTTTGTAGATTCCCCCTATTACTTGAACTATGAAAGGGGCACCTCCAATCTGGGCAGTGGAAAGGTAAGCGCTTTTGTATATATACCCATAGGGGGATTTACGGCGGAATATTATTCCGAAATTTTTGTTTCCTTAAAGGATAAGGAAGAGATTTTTAGCGATGAATATGATACTTTAATCGAGGAAACCGAGGAGGAAATGACCCTTATCTGCGAGAACCAGGCTATGCGGCGGTATGATTCCATTATGGCGGAGGCAAATGAAGAGCTGGATGACGCAGGTAAGGAGTTGGATGATGCAAGGCAGGAGCTGGCGGATAAAAAGGTGGAAGCCGAAAAGGAGCTGGCGGACGCCTATGATGAATTGACGGAGGGGGAGAAGGAGCTGGATGACGCCGAAAGAAGGCTGAATGTCAGTGAACGGGAGTTGGATGCCCAGGAAAACAGCCTCCTTGCCGTTCCTGAGCCTATGCGTCCCGCAGAAGCGGTGGCGGCGATCGAGGCGGGCAGGGTGCAGATACGAAACGGACGTGCAGAGATAGCGGATTCCAGGGAGGAAATCGAAGAGGGCTGGAAGGACTATGAAGAAGCGAAGGCGGAATTTGATGAGGAAATTGCCGATGCGGAAAAGAAAATAGAGGACGCCCAGGTGGAGCTGGACGACGCCAGGGCAGAAGTGGAGGATATTGAAGAGCCGGACTGCTTTGTACTGAAGCGGGACAGCAATGTGGGCTATGTCTGCTTTGAGAACGACTCCGATATTGTACGCTCCATTTCCACAGTATTTCCCCTGTTTTTCTTTCTGGTGGCTGCGCTGGTCTGCATGACTACCATGAACCGCATGGTGGAGGAGCAGAGGACCCAGATTGGCGTGCTGAAAGCATTGGGCTATGGCGGCGCATGGATTATGGGAAAATATATTTTTTATGCGGGGAGCGCTGCGGTTGTAGGCGGCGTTGCGGGATTTTCTTTTGGAAGCTATCTGTTTCCGGCGGTTATCTGGTCGGTTTACGACCTGATGTACGGATTTGCTCCGATAGATTATCTTTTTGACGTACCCCTGTTTGTCCCTTCCATGGGAGCGGCGCTGTTATGCTCGGTGGGGGCTACCTATTTTACATGCAGAGTAGAGCTTTTGAGCACGGCGGCGGATTTAATCCGTCCCAAGGCGCCTAGGAACGGTAAAAGGATTTTCCTGGAGCGGATTACCTTTATCTGGAACCGGCTGAAATTTTTGCAGAAAGTGTCCATCAGGAACCTGTTCCGCTATAAAAGGCGTTTTTTCATGATGGTAATAGGAATTGGCGGCTGTACCGCCCTTTTGGTAACAGGCTTTGGTATCAAGGATTCCATAGGCGGCACGGTGGATAAGCAGTATGATGAAATACAGACCTATGATGTGCTTGTTTCTTTTGATAAGGGCTTGACAGAGGCTTGGGAGGAAACCTTTGCTGAAGAGACGAAGGAAGTGTCAGACGGTTTTCTCTGCGTCAGGGAGGAAGCAGTTCAGCTGCAGACCGGAAGGGGAGATAAGGAGTGTACCCTGGTTGTTCCCGAAAGTACGGAGAACCTTCGGGAATTTCTGGATTTACATACTGCCGACGGGACAGCCATTCCCTATCCGGGGAAAGGGGAAGCCATACTTACCGGGAAAATGGCGGATAAATGCGACTTAAAAACAGGGGATACCCTTGTGTTCCGGGATGACGATATGAACACCTTTACCTGCAGGGTCAGCGGCATCTGTGAAAACTTTGTATATAACTATGTATATATTAACAGCGAAACCTACGAAGAGAGCGTATTAAAGGAGCCGGAGTATGCCCACGCCCTTTTACAGGTCAGGGAAGAAATGGATTTACATGAAGCGGCTGCGTCCATAACCGAAGCCGCCCATGTCAGCGGCGTGTCGGTCAACCAGGATTTTAGAGAACGCTTTAACAATATGATGAAAAGCCTTAACTATATCGTCCTGCTGATTATCGTATGTGCGGGAGCGTTGGCGTTTATCGTCCTCTACAACCTGACAAATATCAATATTACGGAGCGTATCAGGGAGATTGCCACAATCAAGGTACTGGGCTTTTATCCGGGGGAAACCGCATCCTACGTATTTAAGGAAAACTTTGTCCTGACAGCTATTGGCGCAGGCGTGGGGCTTTTGCTGGGAATTGTCTTGCATAAATTCGTTATGTTCAATATCGATATCGATGCGGTGGCGTTCGACGAACATATCAAGGCGGTCAGCTTTGTCCTAAGCTTTTTCATTACCTTCCTCTTCACGGCGTTTGTGGATGTGGTTATGTATTTCAAGCTGGATAAGATTAATATGGTGGAATCGTTGAAGTCTATTGAGTGATGGGGATTTTTGATATCTGAAGTGCTGGAGGATTATAACATCAATTATCTTTACTATACCTGAATATTAAGTTATAATATCCATAAAAGACAGAGTTGTGCGTCAATTTCAAAAAGATATTGCATGAAAAGGGGGCGGGAGTAAAATGCTGGAGGCTCAAAAAACAAGAAGTTCCAAATCATATTGTATCGGTTATAGTAAAACCCTGGAAAAACATATTCTTTCTTCTGTTGTAAAGTGGATTGCGTGGTACAACAGGTACTTTGAGATTTCCGAGGAAGAATACAACTACAGTGTGGACAATATAGAGTTATTGGACAAGCTTGCCCAGGAATGTTCTGAGCAGGGCACGGAATCGGACAGGTATTTGTGTTCCGACAGGGATGATGAAAATGAAGCGAGGAACAGGAAAGATACCTATGCCGCATTGAAGAAGGGAATGATACCCTATGACGGGGATAAAACTTTTTCCCTGGATTGACAAAAAGGGATTTTACATAAGCTGGTAATGGAATGTATGAAGCACCTATGCCGGAAAAAGGAAATTTTCAGGCATAGGTGTTTCATTTCTGTATAGGAAAAAACAGTATAGCAGGGAGGAACTATGAGAAGAAAGGACAGAGAAGTAGCGGACATTGATAAAATACTGGAAATTGTTGAAGGCTGCCCCGTTGTTCATCTTGCCATGGCGGATGGGGAAAAGCCCTATGTTGTGGCGTTGAATTTCGGATATGAGCGGCGGGGGGATGATTTGGCCCTATATTTTCACAGCGCTTACGAAGGACGCAAAATGGATATTCTGAAAAAGAATCCGGAGGTATATTTCCAGATGGAATGTTCGGGCAGACTTATTGAGGGAACTGCCGACAATCCTTGTGCATATGGCTATAGCTATGACAGCGTGATGGGGAGCGGGAAGGTGGAATTTATAGAGGATGAAGAAGGAAAAATACACGGACTTAACTGTCTGATTCATCATGCAAGGAAGACGGATGAGGATTTTTGCTTTCCGGAAGCGATGCTTGCGAGGACCTGTGTGTACTGCCTGCGTTCCGTGGATTTTACGGGAAAACGTCATGAGTAGTTTTAGAGTAATGAATTTAGTTTGCAAGATAGAAATGGGGGATAAACATGAAGAGACAAAATGAAAAAAATTCGCCGCCGAGTTGGATTTTGGTGTTGGTTATGTTGATGGGACTGGTGCTATTGGGCGTAGGAATTTTTCAGACCGTTGACAGAAACAAAAAAATGAAAACCTATGAAAGCGTGCAGGGCGGTATTGTTGATTATGAAGAACGGGAGGGAGAAAACGGCGTAGTTTACGGCGCTGTCTATGCCTATATTGTAGACGGCAGGGAATATACCCTTCATGATTCGATTTTTACAAATAAGATGCCGAGAGTAGGGGAAAGAGTACAGGTTATGTATGACCCGTCTGCGCCCCAGGAAGCATTTGTGAAAGGCACTGTGACTACCGGATTTTTTATGCTGATACTTGGCGGCATGTTTTTTGCAATTCCTCTTTTTATTCTTATGACAATGGTCACATCATCAGGCAGACGGATGGAAACCCTTAAGGGGATTTTCCTGGGACTGATTTTTGTCGGGCTGGGCTATGGTCTTTGCTTTGGCTTGAAGCAGGGAATAACCTTTGCCACGATTTTTCTGTTTTTGTTTGGCAGTCTGGGTTTATATATTGTTTGTTATGGAGTGTATGATTTATTCAAGCCGGATAAACAGGAAGAAAGTATCCCGGAAAATGCCGATGGCGGTTGGCAGCAGGAGAATGTTTCGACGCCCTACGGAGAAATCGGACAGGAAGCCTATGGGACAGAGCAGCCCGGGGAATATTACGGGGGAAATGCAGGTCAGTTCCAGGGCGGCTATGAGGGAAATGCAGGTCAGTTCCAGAGCGCTTATGGGGAAAAGATAGAACAGTTCCAGGAAAATTATGGGGAAAAGATAGAGAAGACAAAGGATGTGATAGGGAAAGGTGTAAACATAGTTTCAGCAGTTGGGAGAATCATCGGAGGGATTATCTTTACTGTAATTCCAGGCACTATGATAAAATTCCTGATGGATCCGGAGGTAACGGTAGTAGGAGGTTCTCGTCTGATGATTGCTCTGTTTTTGGGGATATTTATAGTGGTAGGCTTGTCCCAGGTAGTGTTGGGAATCAGGATGCTTATAAAGCGATAAAATTGGAAGAAGTGCAAACACTATATTTTCTTGGCAGACAGAAGATAATATGATAAAATAAATTACAGTTTAGATTTTCATAAAATGGAGGCTGCCATGGAATATATTAAAAGGGAACTGGAACGTAAGTTTTTGCAAATGAATTCTTTTTTTAAAGCAGTGCTTATGACTGGCGCCAGGCAGGTAGGAAAAACCACTATGTTGAGGCATTTGGCTGAGAGGACGGATAGAACTTATGTCAGTCTGGATGATTTAATGGCAAGAGAGCTGGCGCAGACGGACCCGGTGCTGTTTTTCCAGACCTATAAACCACCGGTTCTAATTGACGAGATACAACATGCGCCCCAGCTGTTTGAACAGATAAAGATAATGTGTAGCCAAACCGAAGAAACAGGATTATTCTGGCTGACGGGTTCCCAACATTTTCATATGATGAAGCATATCCGAGAGACTTTGGCAGGAAGAATCGGGATACTTGAGTTGTATAGTCTGTCCCAACGGGAAAAGAATGGGACTTTTTTTGAAGAGCCTTTGGATTTTTCCTGTGAGAGTTTGCAAAAACGGCAGAAACAACTGCCGCCTAATAATATTGTACAGGTATTTGAACATATCTGGCGGGGAGGTATGCCTCAAGTTTTGCAGGCTGATGAGGAAATGCGCCAGGAATATTACAACTCTTATATTGACACCTATTTAATGCGGGATGTGGCGGAGTTGGGAGGTATTACAAATCCGCCTAAATTTATGAGGTTTTTAAAGGCTTGCGCTGCCTTGACGGCTGAACAGGTAAATTATTCCACTTTAGCCATGGCGGCAGACATCTCTGAGCCTGTGGCAAAGGATTGGATAAAGCTTCTCCAGGGGTTGGGGATTGTATATTTATTGGAGCCTTATTTTAATAATGAGCTGAAGAGACTGGTAAAAACCCCGAAGTTGTATTTTTTTGATACAGGGCTTTGTAGTTATCTTTCTATGTGGCTGACGAGGGATACTTTGATGAACGGCGCAGCCAGCGGGCATTATTTTGAGAATTATGCTGTTATGGAACTGTTGAAAAGCTATGCCTATGGGAAAACCAAGGTAAATCTTTCCTATTACAGGGATTCCAATGCAAAGGAAATAGATGTTTTTGTGGAAGCGGATGGTTATATCTGCCCATTAGAGATAAAGAAATCTGCAACGCCTAACCGAAGAGAGGTAAAGAAGTATGAGTTTTTGGATAAGACGTCCATACCGAGAGGATGCGGGGGGATTATCTGTATGTGCGCCGAGCCGGTGCCGATTGATGAAAAAAATACGTTTATTCCCTGTAATCTGATTTGAGGATTTTAATTGTACCATTTGTATTTTATGCATCTACGGTTAGTGTAAAATTATAGTTGGCAAAAAAAAGGAAGAAGCCAAAACCTCTTCCCAATCATACAGATTTTCTTTATGAT